>WLWD01000535.1_pt1 | contig 202768 bp, 165 predicted proteins | sample 6712731 | NCBI WGS metagenome assembly WLWD01 (sample SAMN12718690, study PRJNA576275) | sponge metagenome | isolation source: marine sponge | host: Mycale hentscheli | place: New Zealand: South Island, Marlborough, Capsize Point | collected 2014-11-01
TTTTTTGCTAAGCCTCATAATTTTCTGCTTCACCCAATACACAGTTTGGCTATTTCTTGGTTGGCTAGCATGTACTCTTACAACTCTGTTGCTCTCACTGTCGCTACTAGATACATACACATGTAGTTTGCTCCATTCACTTTATGGAGTTGTGGTCTGTCGACTTAAGAATATGTGTCACCAGTATAACATTTGCTTCAACTTTTAGAATAAGCAGTCACGCCCAAAATTAACCCTTTGATTTTTCTCGCCTTTGCTTTGGTCTCCCAGTGAATATAGTTGAATTTGCTCAACCTTATTCGTGACGGCTAATATAATTGTATGCTCCCAGGCTGTTGTCCAGCTATCCCATCCTACTTTGAAACTTGCTCTGATCATGAAACATTTATTTATTTTAAAAATAAATGTATACTACAAATAGCTATTTACTAAATTTATAATTAAATTTACATAATAAATTAAAGGATCTATAATAAGAAAAGAGCTTGCTGAGCAGACCATAGACCCTGATATATGAAAAAACTCTCCCAGACTAGCCCAGACTCTGGTGTACATTTTGCAAGTGTGCGGCAAAGCAAAGGATTCCTTGTGCAACATTGTCATGGCGGAGGTGCTTGGCACTGGTGAGTGGGTGTGACAAATGGGTGTGGCCAGTAAAAAGGAAATAAAGAAAAAGAAACTATTTTACAAAAAGTTCTTTGCACAGTTTCCATACCAACCAGGTAATGCACCGTGACCATCTAAGGAAGGACAAAAATTGGAGGACGCCATATATAGGAAGATCAGCAATTGATGCCTTGAGTATGCTAGTTCAGAGAAGTAGCAAACGATCACAAATCTGTGGAGCTCAGGCTGAAGAAGCATTCCTTTACCAGAGAAGTACTCAGAGCTCCCAGGATGTTGTCCAGCTATCCCATCCTACTTTGAAACTTGCTCTGATCATGAAACATTTATTTATTTTAAAAATAAATGTATACTACAAATAGCTATTTACTAAATTTATAATTAAATTTACATAATAAATTAATGGATCTATAATAAGAAAAGAGCTTGCTGAGCAGACCATAGACCGATATGACAGAAACAGAAAATTAGAAGAGAACGCTAAAAGCAAAGCATGAGGTGGATCTAAAGATAAAATCTAGCTATTATCCTGGCTGGATCAATGACTGCAATACAGCTCATAAGAAGAGGAGACATATTATCTCAGAAGTTGGAAAAAACTCTCCCAGACTAGCACAGACTCTGGTAAAATTATGAGGCTTAGCAAAAAAAAAACAAAAAAAAAACACCAAAGGATTAATTGTTCGTACAATCAAATCTGACTGAAGGAGAATTCAATATATTCTACAGCAATATGACAACCAAGCTTTCTCATGGTATAATTATACACTGTAAAAAATAAAGTAACTTGTCCCGTCTAGCACACCTTATTGGGTGTGAAACAACACTTAAATTAGGGTGTGCTTTGAACACCAAATAAAGTGTGTATACACACCACTAAAAGTGTAAAATTACACTACCACTGGTGTATAAGAACACCAAGGTTTACGTAGGTGTGGTGTAACCCCTCGCCCAATATTCAATCATTCCCAAGAATATATTTCAAAGTAATTCATGAAATCCAAGGAAATTAACTCAGAGCCGAGATAAAATTAGAAACAGAAATTGGAAGTTTAGAGTTTTTTCCTAATAAAATGTTCTCTAAAAAAGGCAAACACTATTTAAACTTTTGGTATAGCAAATATAAAAAAAAAGCTGATATGATACACAGTGCACTATCCTTGATATCCGCTTCAAATATGATCTCTTGATCGATCACTAAGAAAACACTGAAATGATATCAAATTAATAAAGAATTTGTTAGTTTGTTTTCAAATTTAAGAAATCAGAAATCCAGTAGAGATTTACATGTGATAAACCACAGGGAGTAACCTAAACAATTAAAATAGCTATTCAAGGAAAACCACAAGGAATAACCACAGAAGAGTTTGCACATACAATAGTATATTGCAGCTAATCATGTATTGAAGCAGTATTTGAAAACTGCTCCCAGTAGGTACTTTATATTTAGGCAATGCAACACTTGACTATTAAGGGGATGTTTCACCATATTTTTTATGATTTTTGTAAAAATTAAAAAAAAACTTTTTTTTATTGCTTTGATCTATACCTTCATGTATCTACTACTTCTGTTTCAAGTTTCAGAGCATTTCAATGCTCCATTTTGAAGTTATACACCTTTTTGTGCATGCTACACCATACTATCTTGTTCCTATTTACCTTCAAAAGCCTTGGGAAAACACATCCTCACGGAGGTAAGCGTTTCTACCTGACCGTTTTCAAGCTATGAGCCTGAAAAGGGGCTCATTTTGAAGCTCTCAGAGCGCTTCCTGTATCCATAGTTACTACACAGCCCTTGCCAAAAATGTGCTGATCTGCGCATCCTGTCACCTGACCAAGGTAGTCAAAATTGTTGTTGATAAAGATGTCCAATTCTTCTCGATCGCTCGTCGTTAACTTTGGGTACACATCTCTTATTTTCTGCTTGATCTCAGTTTCTTTTGCCATTATAGGCGGGGGGTGTGTGACTATTCAGGCAGGTATGCTTACTTGGCCTCTTGTATCTTCCTGACACCTTACCCGTTCTTCTTGGTGGCGTCCAGAGAGGTTGCCCTCGTCCTTCCTCTCATTATTTTGCTGCTCCGCTGAGGCCTAGCCCTACCTTTGGGATTTTTCTTTTTGCCCTGTCCGCAAAAAGCCTCCCCTAAACCCTACTAACTTGATCCACCCCCTTTTGCCTATGTCACACTGGGACACCTGCCTCCTTAAATGTATCTACGTTGGTCCAGTGGAGTTGAGCAGCTATTCTAACCTCGCTTTACCCTTCCCGCCTACTATTCCTTAATTAGGTGTGGGTGGGTGGGATTATTTCTTGTGCCCGTCTCTGTCTCTCTTGCTCGGTGTCTGACCATGCATGCGGACTGATTTTTTTTTTTTTTTTTTGTGCCACGTTATCGCGCACGTGACCCCTCCTAGAGTTGCCATGCGCATACTAACTGCGTTGGTCTGTCCTCCCTGATCCTGACCCTTTACCCAGCTACCTTGCGGTGCTTGTCTCCCCGGTTAACTTATATTAACTCTACGCGTTAATATACATAAAACGGCGACCCAAGGGCTTTTTGGGCACCCCTAGCTTCATGAATACTCCAGCTAGGCCTTCTCAAACTGGGGTTGAAGCTGTGGAGGCTCCAGAGGAGAGGCCTGCCCCCCTTGAGACAGCTATTAGCAAGAAGCTCGCCATTTCTAGAAGTTTTTCATCAACAAAGCAACCCTCTCCTGGCCACACTAGTCATTCACCATTCGTAGGCACTACTGCAGGTGAGCATGAGTCTATGAACAAGGTATTTGTGGAGAAATGAAAGGCTACCGTCTAGTTGACTGTGGGAGGTTCTCTCAAGCTGTTGGAGAAATCGGTGTGTGCTCTGTTTGTGCCTCCCCTCTAACTGTCAGGGAAGATCTAACCGGACGGAGGGGTTTGTTATCGAAGCTGTCTATATGCTGCACCAATACTGACTGTGGTAAGAAGGCCAAGGTGTCGGACCCTTACTCTCAGGAGGCCAAGTCTGTCAACGCTAGGTCAGTCTTGGCAATGCGGGAAATTGGCAGAGGCCGTGCTTATCTACAGACCTTCTGTGGGGTGATGGACATGCTGCCGCCAGTTGTCGGACACACTCCATTGCTGGTGAAGACCCCTTGTGATTGGCATCACACGAGTCCTTGTGGCCATCTAACCACACATCAAAGTCTTCTTCACTCAGTCGGGTCTTCTGTTGTTGGCAGGCATTGCAACTCTTGGTCATGATCTGGAAGTCAAGCACTTGCCCAGTGTCCCATGAAATGACCACTACAACACCATGTATGGCTGAAAAGCCTCGTCGGGACCAAGTACTGTCGCAGGTGACTTTGACATCTATGATGTCGTTGGTATTGACGCCCTTGAGGCGATGAAGGTAATCAGAGGCATTGATCATGTTGTCTGTAGCCACCTTCAAGGAACACTCAGCCAGAGACTGATTCTGAACCCAGGAGCTTTGGAGATCTGGAAGCGATCAGAAGAAGCCCGTTGCCTGAGGTATACGGAAGTTATCTCTGATGGTGACTCCAAAACCATTGCGGTTCTCAATGAGAACAAGCCTTATGGCAGTGGGGTGATGATCCTCAAGCACGAGTGTGTAGGACACGTCCAGAAACGATTGGGCAAGAGAATGAGAGCAGTCAAGAAGGACATGATTGCGAAGAACAAGGTCCCTAGAGAAAAAGTGAAGTCTCTGAAGGAAACAGTGAAGAAGTACAGGGCACAGTTGAGGAAGGCAAGGGGTGAGGTAAAGGAGGAGAAGAAGAGGGAGAACGCTTGGGCACGGAGAGGTGGGAGAAGAGGTGGTGCAAGAGGTGGTGAGGAGGACATTGAACCAAGTACAGATGCAGAGAGGGAAGTGGTGGCACTTGAGATGGAGATTGAATTGGTAGAGGAAGAGATTGCGAGGTGGCGGGAGGAGATAGTGACAGAGACAATTCTGGATGCAGACATTGACAGGATGCAGAGCCTGTATGGGAAGGCCATCAGAGTTCATCCTGGGGACTTTGAAGGGATGAAGAAGGCGTGTTGGGGTGTGTTTTACCACTATGTTTCCACTGATTAAGATCCTCAGCACCATAATTGCCCGGATGGTGAGGACAGCTGGTGCAAGTACAAACAAGCACTAGCTACAGGTCAGGAGATACCATCGAACCGCACATTGATTCCACATGCCTACAAAGCAAGCATTGAGAAAGTGTTTGAGGACTTATGCAATGACACCTTGCTCAGCAGATGTTTGCTGGGAGCCACCCAGAATAGAAATGAGTCCTTCAATTCTCTGGTGTGGACTCGATGCTCTAAGACCAACTTCTCTGGAAAGAATGCAGTGGAGATTGCAGTTAGTTGTTCTGTACTGACTTTCAACAGTGGAAAACAGTCCATGGCTGCTCTCCTGGAGAAGCTTATCGCGACACCTGGCCCTCTCTCTCTTGCCTACTTCGACTCGAAAGACAAACAACGCCTTCATCAATCAAGATATGTAATGAAAAATACAATCAAGAACAGAAGGAAGTATAAGAGGAGGCAGAAGGCGGCCACTGAGGAAGATCATGTGGAGGCAGAGGGGCCACTATATGAGGCAGGAGGCTTCTAGAGCGAGGGTGGGTTGCAGCAAGTGAGCCCTTCAAGCTGAACAGGTGCATTCTAAACTGCTATTTAACCTTCTGTTTCTTGTTTTATGTACACCTACATTAGATTGACTTGCTGGATCACACAAAAAACAATAACAGTATGTTGACACACTCTACCCTTATCTCAATGTTCATGTCCTTTTATCTCTAAATCACTTTAAATCACTTTTTCCGAGTTTGAAAGCAACATAACTTAATAATATTTTTACATAAGCAAGACTTTAATATGTCATTGGAAAGCTCTTTTCAAACTCTATGTCATAAATGAAGAGATTTTCTTTTAAACCCCACCATGGTGAAGTTATGATCCTGGATGTACCCAGTGGTCTGAATTTCAGGTGGCTCAATTAAAAAAATTAATAAAAATTCCTACTATGCCATATTTGGTCATTCAGGACAAGCACCAGTGGTTACACTAAGTGGGAAGTGATTAGGGCCAACAGGTGAGCAGTAATGAGGTTTTCTTCTGAGGTACTTTTCTCCTTTTTGGGGACCTAACTCCACCTAGGAAGTAGATTTACAAAATATAATTATACCAATAGAAAGCACACACAATAGGCTACATTTTGATACTAAAAGTAACTGTATAGAGTAAAAAACAAAAAAAGTTAGCATTCGTGGTGAAACATCCCCTTAATGAGAAGTTGCCACCGAGTTAAGAGAAATGACAAAATAAGTAAAAAAGAAAGGCTTACCTCTATAGGCATTAAACTAGGCTGAACCACCATATTCAGCTTGTCTTTGTGGCAGACTACAGAATCCTCTTCCAGATCTACCATTTCATCCCAATCTTTATCGAACTTTTGGAAGGTTATGTGTAATCGAACGTTGTCATCAAACTTGAAAAGTGAACTGCACCTGTTCTTCAAAAATTCCATCTCATTTTCCCCAGGAGGCACACTGATAGGTTTTTTATTTCCATTATAACAAACCAGAACTGTTTTCGCTTCAATGGTAGACATTCTAGAAGACTAACACGTTCGTACTTCTCTCCACTTTTCACCTCGGCCCAAACCCACGTGTGCATTCGCGCCAATTCGCAAGTTTTCAAAATTTTGGTTTCTCGGGCGGGCATGTCGGCAGTAACTGGACGAGGCTATCGTTGTACTATTTGCCAGCATTATGCAGCGTCTTCAGTGAATGCAGTCTTGAGGCACATCGGTACAGTTCATTCTCATGAGCCTCACATTCGCGTTGTATGTGGAGTAGACGGCTGTCCGAAAGCTTACAGCAATTACCATTCCTTTAGGAAGCATTTACGTCGCAAGCACTCAGAATATATTTTAACTTCAAGGCCTTCAATTACTCAGACGAATGAGTTTTGTTCACTGGAAGAAGATGAAGAAGTTCAAGATTCTGACATTCCTTGTTGGAGCAAATGCAATAGTACACAATTTATATTAAAATGCAAGGAAGTGGGACAAATGTCTCAAGGCGTTCTAAATGATCTCATTTCTGACATCACTCTACTTGTGGAAAATTCTTTAGAAAGTATATCAAGTAAAGTTAGATCCACTTTGGAATGTAGTAACATCGCTGTAGAAGATGTAGATGGCTTAGAAGATGCCCTTCAAGCACGTTGTTTTCGCAAGACTTTTGAGGGATTGGAAAGTGAATATTTACAGAAAAAAGCATTTCATTCATTGGGATTAGTGGTAGGTTTAATTATTAAACTTTATATTAGCTCCCCTTGTGATTAGGCAATGTATTTACAGCAACCTGTTGAGCGAATCCTGGGATCATCTTTTGGTGAATCTAGCTCTTCACGCCATCGATTTAAATTAAAGTCAGATTGTGCGTATGACATTCCTTTGAAAGAATCTCTTCAGCAGCTTCTTAGCAATGATTTAGTTTTTAAGGAGGTAAATTATTATGTAAACAAACTGTACACAATGCATTATTTTGCATTAATTTTAATTGTTAGGTGATGCACGGACATCAAAGATGTGATGAACATATAAGCGATTACTGTGATGGATCTAGTATGAGAGAACACGGCTTATTCTCTGAAGATAAAAAACATCTACAAATAATTCTCTACTATGACGATGTAGAGATGTGTAATCCCCTTGGTTCGAAAGTGAAAAAGCACAAATTGGGTATGTCAAAATGGCATGGTGTGTGAAGTAGTTTGGTGTTGTAGATGCAATATGCATAGCACAGAAGGCCTGGGGTTATGAGAGAATAGATTTGCGCAACTATTTATACCTATAGCAAGTTTAGTTGGTGGTCATAAGTAGACTATGATGTTTGGATGGTGTGTAATTTGTTTAATACATGACGTGAAGTAATACCCAGTAGCATTTCATTTCCATGGTACCAATGCCAAAATGACCTAATAGGTCATGAGTGTAAAACTTTCTCCCTGAGTTATTTGGTTACAACAATTGTATGTGGGAAACTTAACTATTTGTGGTATCAGACACATGAGAACTCCTTCAATCAAAAAGCTTTTTTTTTTCATTGTTCTGTGCCCACTTCCAATTGACTCATCCTCAGTTTGCATACAAATTAAGTTGGACATTATAATTCCATCAAAGTCGATTACAGGAATAGAACAATTATTCAAGGAAGCACTAGCCGGAGATGTTAGCATTTGTGATTGCACCTTGAGAAGTGCAATCATTAACATTGTCAAGAGCAGCTAAAATAGAGCAGTGAGATTCAAAGTTATCAATATGGGAACTACACTCAGAAGTCTAGCTTGAAATTCACAAGAAGCTGACAAGCAAATATCATCATTAGGAACTGCAGACTCAAAAGCAAGGACAGGAACATTTTCATCTGATGGTTCATCATCAGATTGACAGGAATCAAAATCAGACAAAGAAATCGGTAGACCTTCATCAACTTGTTGCTGATGGGCATTACACTCGCTGTTTTCAACAGCTAATGCACAAGTCTGAGCTCGAGCCAATAACATGCTGTGGGACTGAATATTTGCAAATTAGAAATTTCACAATTTCTTTCTCAGCCTTTACTGTTAAAGTTCGTGAGTGAGACATAGTGCGTGAGGTTGTGGTCACAATGGAGGTTAGCCCCAAGTTAACCGGGGTTAACAGAGGCACCGGAGAACAAGTCAGGAAGGGAGGGATAAGGTAGGAAGTAGAGGGTCGTGGGTAAAGGGTAAACAGGATATTGAAAGAGGTGGGAGGAGACAGAGATTAAGGCGGGAAGTAAGACCTCGTGCTAATAACGACAGGCCAATAACACAGCTTGTACAACGACAGAGAGGAAAGCAGAGTTGCGCTGGTTAAAAGAGAAGTGGGAAAGCAGTTATCATGGCGAGTACGGGAGCATCTGGTTCTGGGGGTGCGTCTGGTTCTGGGGGAGCGCTAGGCTCGGGGGAACCATCACGGGTGACAGCGGTGCAGTTAGACGACAGGACGATGGCAACAATCATTCAAGGGGTGACCGCTAAAGTACAAGAGGCGCTCAGTGAGAGCGGCGGCGGAGGTGAGAGGAATAGAGGGGGGTAGGTGGGCTCCCTCCAGCCAGCCCTCCTCCAGCTACAGCAGCTGTGAATCTATAGGGAGCAGGGAGGGGGCCCCATAAGGGGTTGGGTAGTATCAGGTTAGGGGAGGCATTGAGGCGGGTAGTAGGGTTATTCAATGAAGCAGGCTGGGCACTGCCTGTAAGAGAGGGGGTTAACAGAATGCAGTGCAGGGGCATGAGCATATCGGCATGGCGCAGTGAATGCAAGCTGTCGCATGGGGCAGTCATGGTGCGTGAGAGCAAGACAGGAGCTGGGTTGGCGGGAGACAATGTGTTACCTGCAGTGTAAAGGCCGGGGCTGGGCTGTGCGAGATTGAGTTAAGGATGCTGAGGGAGGCGGTGGTGCAAATCAGCAGGGTGCAGTTATTGGAGCCCGAGAGCAAGGCATGAGCATGTGCAGGGTTCTTTTTTTTTTTATTGTGGGTTGGTTGTTTTTGCTTTTGTTTTTTTTGTTTGTTGTTGTTTCTGTCTTGCTTTTTTTGTTTTGCTGCTGTTAGGTGACATGAGCTGATGTTATGTGCTGAGCAGGTGGCATGGCAACTCTCCCAGGCAGCAGGGAGATGGCAAGTGGCGGAGTCAGGGTGCTTGGGGCAGAGGAAGAGACGGCTGGCGCGAGCGGCATGGACCTGAGCAGTGGGGTCGGACACGGTGCAGGGCTGACAGGAGCAGGTGGCAGTGCCAAGGCCAAGTGCCAGATGGTCTGCCTGGGAGCTGGGCTCCCGCCAATCCCCAAAAGGCTGGTGGACAAGATCCAAGCGAATGAGTATATTGACTTTACGGAGCTTCCCCCGGCTAGGGGTAAGGGCAGGGTGTCGGCCCCACAGAACGACGGCCAGATTGTGGTAGTTCAGGCCGCAGATTTGCTACAAGCACGGAAAGTGATTCCAGACATGGCCACTTGGTCCCAATGTTTTGCGCTGTACGTGGCGGTACTGGGGGCCCATCAACCGAGCAGGCTGGCAGACTTAATGGGCTACCACTCACTCATTGCCAGGGCCAGCAAGAAGTTCAAATGGCCATCGTGGGTGGTCTACGACCAAAACTTCCGCCAGGAGGCGGCGGGGAACGCTTGCGTGCACTGGGCCAAAGCGGAGCCCAGCCTATACGCCCAATACTTTACGGGCCAAGAGACGAGCAGAGAGAATTGGTGCGGGAGATGTCAAGGTCTGGATCACCAATCAGCTGACTGCCCATACCCTGCAAGGAAACGCCCATGGAATGCGGGCCCAGGAGCAGGAAGCCACCTCCAGTTGAAAGCAGGTACGGGAAGCGGGCAAGACCAGCAGGCCTGCATCAAGTACAATCGGTACCAGGGTGATTGCCGCTTCGGGAAGGAGTGCAAGTTCCTTCACATTTGTAGCAATTGCAGAGGACCCCACCCAGTATCCAGGTGCAGGGCAGGAAACAGTCTCGTGCAGAAGCAGGAACATTGAGGCGGGGCTTGATGACAGGGAACGTTGTGTCGGGACTCGGCTCAAAGGATGTTTACTTGTTCGTGTTGTTTAAGTCGTACATTCATGGTCCGGATATGTCATATATAGCAGGTGCAATTTATTATTAAAAAAAAAAAAAAAAAAAAAAAAAATATGATAATAATAATGAACTGAAGATGGCAGGACAGGGGCGTCCAACAGGACGCGGGCCAGGTGAGGTTGGGTTGGGCGATAGCCCGGTAGGGTTGGATGGGTTAACCGATTAATCGCGGAAGACGCAAATACGCGTCAATTGAGAAAAATCGATAACCGCGGAGGACGCGAAAATGCGTCAAAAATGCGTCTTCACGTCCATTTCGCCCTACAGCTTTGTGGAGTCAAGGAAGCCACCAATCACAATTGCAGACGATTCTATATTGTTGTAAGTATATTTTAGGCTTATAAAATACATAGACTGCCATAAGAAAATGTTGAGTAAATTTTGTCACAACAATAAGACTTTTTTCTGATAAAGTATAAATTGAAAATATATTTCATAATATAATAAAGGTACACAGAATAATTTTTTAGAAACCAATATTACTTTAGCTATAACTGCTCATGATAAGACAAGTAGAAAGCTATCTTGGCTAGTGGAACACTGGCACTTCAGCATCCTAGTGATGAAGACAATATTCTTGACCTGGTACAGCATGGCAGTGGCAAGGATGGCAGTAGGATGGCAGTAACTCTGGTGGTAGTGTCGAGGAGTTTGATGACAGCAAGAATGACTTCAGTACTGATGGGTGTAGTGACTGCAGTAGTTACTAGATGGTCAAGGACTCTGGATGGTCAAGGACTCTGGATGGTCAAGGACTCTGACGAGAGAACGGAATTGATGATTCTGAAAAGTAGCGATTTCTACAGGAATTTTAACCACATTCTTTATAACAATAAGTAAAAATAAATATTGTTATACAACAGGTGAGACTGCAGGGAGCCCTCTCACATATACTTCTGTTATGCTATGACCAGTTGCACTTGATAGTAAGATCACCAACTATTCTGTCAACAATGCAGCCTTTCAGCACATCAAAAGTAAATACACCTTGGAGTACCAAACTGAATACACTCAAATATTCTATCATTTTTGTGATGTACCTGTATTCATAAACAAAAGCCATAAAATGCTTCTCTGTTCACAAAATTTATAACAGATTGCTCAGTTCAAAATAAACCACACCCTAAATAAATATCAACAAATTCTTCCTGAATGTAAGACAGATGCGTGCAAAAACACTTTCTCTTACCTCTATGATCGAGTAGCAAACTGCTTCAGCCATGAAACCATACTTCCAACCTTACTAGTGTGCTTACTAAGAGCCACAGTGTGATGCCATAAAAGTTTTTGCCAAACGGTGCGAGTACTTTGTTATTTTTAAGTTGGGAACAGCTCCTTGGCGTCGAATTTATGCTTTCCCAATAGCCTAGAGCGTATTCTATCGTTCGATAATACTGTCCCCGAGGCAATCTTCAAACGTTCGTCTTCTTTCTCCCGCTTAGTGTCACCCTCCCACCAAGCAATCAATCCTCTGTGTCTCGCGTGCGCCCGTGACCGCGTTACGTAAGGCGCAATTAAAATTTTTGTTCGCGTGTAATCGGTTAAGGGTGGAAGTTAGGCGGGGGTTATCTAGCAGAGGGTGTGAGGGATGTCTTGCAATAGGTAGGATAGGCAAGAGGGGGGGGGGGGGGCGTGGAATGAAGGTGCTGAGTTTGCTGGGGCAAGTACAGCATGGTGCCAGCAGGAGGCAGTGCTTTTCACAATAGTGCTGTCGTGTGCATGTTGTTGCAGGAGAAAGTGATGGACCTCACACGGTTCAAGGCTACCAAGTGCAGGCATTGGCTGAGTGTGCGGGGCTGGAGGGTCCCTCACTCCCCCCTCACCTAGCAAAAATCGTCACTCCGATGGATGGGGCAGCGTGGGCGCAAGAGCTGGCCGGCCACCCGGATGCTAGATTAGTGGAGGAGATTCTTCAAGGCATTAGGGCAGGCTTCAAAGTCGGCTACGACCGTAGCAGAGCACCGCTGAGACATCAAGGCAAGAATATGCAGTCAGCAGCAGAGCACAGCAAGGTGGTGGCTGATTACTTGGCTGCCGAAATAGAAGCTGGAAGGGTGGTGCTAGCTGGCACAACCCAGCAGTCGGAGGCATTCGGAATCCACTGCAGCCCATTTGGGGTAATCCCGAAGAAAAACAAGCCGGGAAAGTTCAGGCTGATATTGAACTTGTCAACACCGGATGGAGCCAGCCAGCGTGAACGATGGCATTTGCAAGGAGCTGGCCACATTGTCATATGTATCATTGGATGAGGTGGCCGAAACAGCAGCAAAACTTGGACGAGGGACGTGGATGGCAAAGATGGATATTAAACAGGCCTACAGGCAAGTGCCGGTGCATCCACAGGACAGGCCGTTGCTGGGCATGTTATGGAACGACAAAGTTTATGTTGACACCACTCTCCCTTTTGGCCTTAGATCCGCCCCATTGCTCTTCACGGCTATAGCCGACGCAGCTTAGTGGGTGATGAGAAAGCATGGCACATCACATGTCTTCCATTATGTGGACGATTTCATTACTCTGGGGGCAGTAAGTGCAGAGTGTGCTCACAGCAGCACGGTCATGCATGATGTCTGTGCAAAGTTGGGCCTACCTCCTGAGCCAGACAAAGACGAGGGCCCAGCCACCTGCCTCACGTTTCTGGGCATAGAGATCGATACTGTGGCCATGGAGCTACGTATGCCGAAAGACAAGCTGGCACGGCTGTGGTCGGAGCTGGCAGGCTGGAGGGGTCGAAAGGCCTGCAAGAAACGAGACTTGCTCTCTCTTATCGGGATCCTATCGCACGCATGCAAAGTCGTGAAAGCTGGCAGGACCTTCACGAGGAGGTTGATAGAGCTCGCATCGTCAGCTAAGAAGCTGGAGCATTTTGTGAGGCTCAGCAGAGAGGCAAGATCGGATATCGAGTGGTGGTGGCAATTCAGTGCTGATTGGAATGGGGTCGGCCTACTGAGGAGCATAACAGAGGCTCGTCCCTCCATGACGCTGGTGTCAGATGCCTCGGGCTCGTGGGGCTGCGGAGCATACTGGGGCTCCCACTGGTTTCAATTGCCATGGGCAGGGCAAGTCCACCAGTGGCATATTACGGCGAAAGAGCTGGTTCCGATCGTTGTGGCAGGAGCACTGTGGGGGTCTGAATGGAGAGGGCAGACGGTGCTGGCATCTTGCGACAATGCTGCCGCGGTGGCCATCATTAACAAGGGGCAGTCAAAAGACAAGGAGGCAATGCACTTAGCTCGGTGTCTGGCATTCATCCATGCCAAGCATGATCTAATATTGTCAGCGTCACACATTAGGGGGGTGGAGAATACCAGGGCTGACGCTTTGTCGAGAAATGACTTAACCAAATTTCGTGCTCAGTGTCCTCACGCGGCAACAGATCCGACCCTCATCCCAGAGGCATTGCTGGACTTGCTGCTGATCAAAAGACCAGACTGGACCTGCCCCAGCTGGACAGAGCTGTGGACAGCTACAGTCAGAGAAGCGTAGCAGACTCCACGGGGAGGGTATACAACTCGGCACAGGAGCGGTTCAAACGGTTTTGCAGAGCGGCCAACTGCCGGCCAATACCTACTTCTGAACAGCTGTTGTGTCGCTGCGTTACGTACTTGGCAAAGGACGGAGTGAGCTTCTCCACAATAAAGTGCTACCTAGCAGCTGTCAGGCACTGGCACATTGCTGAAGGTTTGGGGGACCCGGGCATCTGCCAGATGCCTTTGCTGGAGCAGGTAACAAAGGGTATCAAGCGGGTACAGGCCAGAGCGATACCTGCAGCCAGGACGCCAAGGTTACCCATTACGCCAGCATTGCTCCGAAAGATGAAGGTGGTGTGGCAAGCTGATAGCGATAGGGTCGACAAGGAGATGCTGTGGGCAGTATGCACACTATGTTTCTTCGGCTTCTTCAGGTCTGGGGAGATAGTGATCCCAACGGCTGGCTCATTTGACGCAGGGGCACATCTGACATTCAATGATGTAGCGGTTGACAGCCTATATGCTCCGCGACTACTGAGAGTGAGGCTGAAGGCATCTAAAACGGACCCATTCAGGGCGGGGGTCGACGTCTTCATTGGTAGGACTGACGACGATCTGTGCCCAGTGGCGGCCATGCTGGCATACATGGTGAAGAGGGGCAATGGCCCAGGCCAGGGCCTTTCTTTGTGTTCCGGGACGGGAGCTCTCTGACGAGACCAAGACTGGTAACAGAGGTGAAGCAGGCCCTCATCAAAGCCGGAGTGGACAGCAGCCGCTACTCCGGGCACAGCTTCCGGAGTGGGGCAGCGACAACGGCGGCAGAGCGGGGAGTAGAAGACTCTGTTATCAAGATGCTGGGCAGGTGGAAGAGCTCGGCATACCAACGTTATGTCCGTACACCGAGGGAGAAGCTAGCAGCCATCTCACAGGTGTTATCCAGAGGGGAAGCAAGGCAAGCAGGAGTGATAGCCTAAAAGCACAGGCGGCCAAGAGTGGGTAGAACTGGTCAGTACCTGTACTGGGACTGTTACTGGGTATGTGCCTATGTAGTCACGCATTATTTGATAAATTGTGGCATGCATTGCTATGGTGGAATGTGCAGGTGGGTAGATAGGGGGTGGGGTAAAGGGGGAGGAGAGGGCTAAGGTTTGGAGGGCGGAGGTTATTATTAGCGCCAGGAGCTGACGCAAATAAGAATTAATTGGCCAGGCAGGGGCCAATGTAACTCCAAAACTTAACCTCTCAATGGCTTAGCAGCGAGCCAGACCTGGTACTTTCAGGCACAACCGCAAGCAGGCAGCCACGCCTCCTAAAGGCTGGGGATACAGTGTAGATAGGCGCAGCAACCCACCAGTGCATGATGTTAATGATAGCTGAGTGTTCTGATGAATTCACAAATTACCTATGTAGGTTCTATGTCAGCATGTAAATAAATGATGGTCCAATCCGTCAGTGATCAACAAATAATATGCATGTGTACACACACACACACACACACACATCATGTGCACACAAATTAAAGAGATTAAAACTATGTTCATATTGGTATCATTGTCATTGTAGAGTTTAGACCACACATTTAGAGTGGGCTTTATTTAGAATTTTAAGTGATTAGATGATGTTTTTAAGACTGTTCTGTCCAATTTTAGGTATTGATGTCTATGAAGAAATTTACTTATGCTACAGTATCTTCTACTAACATAAGTATCCATCATTATATCAAGGAATCAAAAGCACAATGACTAATAGCCTCCTTATTCCAGAAGTTTCCTTATACAAATTCTTGTTTGTTTGTTTGTTTTTGTAATTCAGTTCATTATGCATTAAAACTTCTCCACTATACACAGAACAGAACCAGTAATATTAATGTGGACTTGCCAAATAATTATAATTAACAAAATATTTTACTATTGAGTTAACTGGGAAAATTGATGGAGGTAACTCTACTAATTCACTCATTCTATACACGATGAGATATGACACAAAAATAAGAGTCAGCACAGTGCGGCTGAGGAAAGATTTGCAAAAATGTGTAAAAAAATACAAACCCTCCAGTTATTCACAAACAAAACTAAACTGTTGGGCACAGCAAATAAACATATCCACATGTAAACGTTTTAAAAGTGTATATGCACAGATAAGTTTGACCATACAGCTAACTATTTACCTCACTTAAAAGTGAACCTCTGGTAAAGAAAAGAGTCAACATAGACCAACTAGGTGAATAATAAGGCACAAATATAGCTTGCCTCATTTCGCAGTCAAACTGACTGACAGAAGGAGTAAACAACACATGCTATCTGTTTCACCAAATATTCTGAAGGACCAGAGTGAGGTGGTTTAGTGAAGGACCAGGACAGATATGGATCCATTCCATAACACAATTCCGTTTGATTAAAAACAAAATCCCTTGGGAAAGTAAAGACAATCGTTCATATTTTAAAGCACTTAACTAGGACACTGATTTATATGTAGCAAGTTTAACTAAAACTGGCAAAAAAGATGGAATGCACATGTAGAGGGGAGGGCAAGGGTCAGGGTCCCCACCATCCCAACCAAGTTTTTGAATAAATTATAAGGACCAATGTACTAATACTGGCAATACAAGTATGCTAACTTATGCTCTTCACTCATAAATTTGCTAGTGCTCGATTCTCCCCTGATCACGAAAAATAAAGGTAGTTCTTAGTCTAACATCCACGCAGTGGATGTGGTAAGTGTGTACACAAGATATTAAAACACACATTCTAAAGGGGAAGTAAACGGCACACACCAACTCAAGCACATAAATTCCTAAAGTATTCCATAACCCACTGGTGCCTTACGTGCTCTCTACAGACATCCCTATCCAGCCCTTCTACCTCTCTGCTAGCGTAAAGTAGTGGTCCATTAGGCAAAGTCTACATCTTTTCACCACAGTTAATTTAGTAAAGGATCACTTATACTTACGCTTAACTTCAAATGAACTTTGAACCTTAAGCACGTGCGCATGCGCATATGGCTGACCATCTCTAGCTACTAGCTGCGCGAGGCTGACCATTTCTGCGGGGCTGACCATTGCTGCGGGGGTGACCATTTGTGTGCCGACAGACCCATTCCAAGCAGCACCTCAATCATGCTAGTACATTGGAAAAATAGCTGTAGGTACACATCAATATTTTGCAACTGTAGTTTTATAATTATAATACTTGTTCACATAACAATCAAAGGGTGTGGCTTCAATTTTGGGCGTGACTGCTCATTCTAAAAGTTGAAGCAAATGTTATACTGGTGACACATATTCTTAAGTCGACAGACCACAACTCCATAATGGAGCAAACTACATGTGTATGTATCTAGTAGCGACAATCATGCTAATAGCAACATACAAGCACTTTTCCTGCGTCCATGCATCTCACTTGCCTCCTCCTCCTCCCTTCCCCACCCTAATTTGTTCATAGAAATGTTTCTCCAATGTGTTAAGAGTAAATGGTAAATACAACTTAAGTACGATCGACGTGATGACTCAAGGCAGCACTAAGAGGTCACTAACTGAAGAAACCTTGAGTACTATGTTAGTCAACTTTATTCTGAAAATGCAGTCTGCTTGTAAGCTAGTATAACATTCCCAATGCCATTGTCGAAATACTAATGAACTATTCCATACAAATAAAATACTGTAAATTTCCAGTATGAAGAAGCTCTTAAAGAGTTGGATTATGACAGTGTCAGTGATAAGTTTAGTTGTCCTCAATGTTCCAGTAGATTTTCCTTCAAACAAGGATTGAATCGTCACTGGAAACGTATCCATGGCAATTCCTTGGAAACTCTTGCATCTCAAACCTGTAACAAAGAAGGGAAAGTAATTACATGTTACCAAAGGTCCAGTGCTCCTTTCAGGAACACAATGCTGTTTTCACTACAGTACAGTACAGCACTTGATGTTACACTGCTCATCTCTACTCGATAAAGGTCTCAATAATAACCATTAAATAGGAATGCTTAATTAGAAAACTAAATATACATTATGAATGTAAGAAGGAAAAAAAAGCAAGAAAGTACCTCTTACTAACATGAATGAAAGAGGAGACCACAGTGGCACTTTATATACTACACACATGTACATGTGTAAGTGTATACAATATATGAGTTTGTACATGAGGAAACAGGTGTGACGAGCCCCACAACAAAAACTTTAATTTGTACAGACATAGCAGCAAAAACTCTACAATTTACTCATGAGCTGATGGCAATAATTTGTAATAATTGAAACTATCATTTCTCAATGATTTTACATGCCTGGCAAGCAACACCCCATTTTTGTAATTAGAGCAAAGTTTAGTGAAGCCATCCAACATTTTGTTGCCATATGTACAGGATCCTATAGATATGAGCACAATGTTGCAATTATAAGTACTGGTACTCTCTGTATCACATGCACATACATGAACAACTGTGTCAGAAAGTGTTCAGATGGACTCCTCTTGTTACAAACAATGCAAAAGTAGTAAATCTAAGAGCAATGCAAACTGGTATGGGTGGGCTCTAAGTAGTCACGCGTACCCAGAGCCTTTACCAATCGCTGCGCGGGAAAAGGGTCTGGTGTGGTTCAACTAGTGTGGGTGTAAATCGTTAAATATTTTCAGGCGCGTGAATTGTGAATTGGGGAGGGGGGGAGCTGGGCCATTTTAACCAAAAAATATATAACAATTATAAGGGCGGGGTAAATAAAACAATTAAGTGGCATATATAATACAAGTATAGAGTATTGAAACAAGATTGTTACAATAAGATAAATAAACTGAGGTGGAACACATCACTGATGATGAAGAATCCGCGAACATTCTCACTAGAGAGATTCAAAGAGAAGATTGCAATCCTATCTGATATACAATACACAAGGTGTTGTGGATCCTTCTAAAGATCAATGCTTACTTGCATTACAAACTAAATCCCAACTACAAACGTATCAGCAATACTTACACACAGTGGTCTGTATTGAATTTACATTCAAAATAACTAAAATTTATATATGATTTTAAATGAATAACGCTGGTGATTGATGAATACGAAGAACATAAGTTAATATTAACACACGAAATCGTTACTATTATTATTAGCCCTCAGTGTGCATGTACAAGAGGGACTATCCAGCAAGTTGAGGACTTGATCCCAGCGTAGTCTATTGACACGCACTACACCAAGCAGAAATAGAGTAACTGCAGTGAAAACCCACTAGCGGGTATGGTAGCGTCAGAGTTCAGTCAATGACAGTGTTCTAGGTGATAAATATAAAACAAAAAATGGAACATCGACGATGCACGACGATCGACGGTACACGAAAATAAGAACAAATAAGCATGCGTGAATACTAATGATGAAATAAAATGTAATGTTATAGTTGTTCTGGCAGTCAGAGAAAACATGAAAGTTTGAGAAAACATGAAGCTGTTGGCTTCACATAGGGTACTAACTGTTGTGGAAAAGGTCCCCCTATCGTCACGTCGTAATCATGTGAGCAAATAATTTCTTGCAGTTTGAGATAATCCTGAGAATTTAACAGAGAGCGAAATAAAGATAGATTATAAAAGATTCTACTAAATTTTTCTAAGCAGTACAAAACATCAGAACCATCTTTACATAAGTATTTTGAAGAATACTACATATGTTGCACTTGTAATACACGTAACTAAACTATTGGTCGCTCAATGTAATACACGTACATTACATGTTATTTCACAAAAATGGGCAATGTGCTACAGGAAGATTGGCCTTTCTGATATAGATACAAGACATGTTTGCAGTAACATTTTTAACACATGGTGGAATTCTAATATTAAATTAATTTGCTTCCATCAGCTCAAAGAATACACAGGCAGCGCTGAGAATACATAGGCGGTGAGCCAGAGAATACATAGGCAGTGAGCCTGAATGAGCCTGAGAATACTAGGCAGTGAGCCTGAGAATACTAGGCAGCGAACCTGAGAATACCTAGCCAGTGAGCCTGAGAATGAATACATAGGCAGTGAGCCTGAGAATACCTAGCCAGTGAGCCTGAGAATGAATACATAGGCAGTGAGCCTGAGAATAGCTAGCCAGTGAGCCTGAGACTACATAGGCAGTGAGCCTGAGAATACATAGGCAGTGAGCCTGAGAATACATAGGCAGTGAGCCTGAGAATACATAGGCAGTGAGCCTGAGAATACTAGGCAATGAGCCTGAGAATACTAGGCAGTGAGCCTGAGAATACATAGGCGGTGAGCCAGAGAATACATAGGCAGTGAGCCTGAGAATACTAGGCAGTGAGCCTGAGAATACCAGGCAGTGAGCCTGAGAATGAATACATAGGCAGTGAGCCTGAGAATACTAGGCAGTGAGCCTGAGAATGAATACATAGGCAGTGAGCCTGAGAATACATAGGCAGTGAGCCTGAGAATACATAGGCAATGAGCCTGAGAATACTAGGCAATGAGCCTGAGAATACTAGGCAGTGAGCCTGAGAATACTAGGCAGTGAGCCTGAGAATGAATACATAGGCAGTGAGCCTGAGAATACATAGGCAATGAGCCTGAGAATACATAGGCAGTGAGCCTGAGAATACCTAGCCAGTGAGCCTGAGAATGAATACATAGGCAGTGAGCCTGAGAATACCTAGCCAGTGAGCCTGAGAATGAATACCTAGCCAGTGAGCCTGAGAATGCATAGATGGTGAGCCTGAGAATACTAGGCAGTGAGCCTGAGAATACTAGGCAATGAGCCTGAGAATACTAGGCAGTGAGCCTGAGAATGAATACATAGGCAGTGGAGCCTGAGAATACATAGGCAATGAGCCTGAGAATACATAGGCAGTGAGCCTGAGAATACCTAGCCAGTGAGCCTGAGAATGAATACATAGGCAGTGAGCCTGAGAATACCTAGCCAGTGAGCCTGAGAATGAATACCTAGCCAGTGAGCCTGAGAATGCATAGATGGTGAGCCTGAGAATACATAGGCAGTGAGCCTGAGAATACATAGGCAGTGAGCCTGAGAATACATAGATGGTGAGCCTGAGAATACATAGATGGTGAGCCTGAGAATACAAGGCAGTGAGCCTGAGAATACATAGGCAGTGAGCCTGAGAATAGATAGGCAGTGAGCCTGAGAATACATAGATGGTGAGCCTGAGACTACATAGGCGGTGAGCCTGAGAATAGATAGGCAGTGAACCTGAGAATACATAGGCAGTGAGCCTGAGAATACATAGGCAGTGAGCCTGAGAATACATAGGCAGTGAGCCTGAGAATACATAGGCAGTGAACCTGAGAATACATAGGCAGTGAGCCTGAGAATACATAGGCGGTGAGCCTGAGAATACATAGGCAGTGAGCCTGAGAATACATAGGCGGTGAGCCTGAGAATACATAGGCAGTGAGCCTGAGAATACATAGGCGGTGAGCCTGAGAATACATAGGTAGTGAGCCTGAGAATACCTAAGGAGCAAGCTTGAGAAAACATAGGCAGCAAGCCTGATAGTGTATGCAAGAATAGATAGGCCCTGGGCGTCAGTGCAAGATTAGGTAGGCAAGTCTGATAGTGCAAGATTGGATGGCAGTGAGTCTGAGAGTGCACAGATAGAGTATGACGATGTGTAACTAGATAGGCAGCAAGTCTGAGTGTGAGGATGGGTAAGAACAAGAACAATACTCAAGCATGACAATACACCAGTGGTGAGTCTGGCTGTGGCAAGGCAGCACACGAGTGCGAGATAGGCGGCGAACCTGATAGTTGGAACTAGATATCCGGGTGTGGGACTAGATAGGTGGCCAGTTTGAGTACGAGAATACATAGGCAGTGAGCCTGAGAGTGCACGAATACATTGGTGAGCTAGAGAGAAAGAATGCCTTAATAGCATTGGGTGTGAAAACAGATAGACAGTAACTTGAGTGTGAATAGATAGAGAGTGAGCCTGATAGTGTGAGAATAGATGGCAGTGAGTCAGATAGTGTGAGAATAGGTAGGCGGTGAGTCTGCTGGTGTGAGAATAGACAGGCAGCAAGCCTGAGTGAGAGTGAGAATAGACAGGCAGTGAGCCTGAGTGAGAGTGAGAATAGATAGAGTGAAGGGCAGCGTCCCCTGCATAAACACTTTCAGACCACCACACCTTTATTTGGTGAAAATCTAACTACATATATGTACTAGAACCGCCTACCCATGCTCTATATAATGCCATACTGGCAATAGTGTAGTGTGGCTTATGAGTCCCAAGACACAGCACTACAGTTCATTCTCTAATCTCTCTCATTATGTAACCCCTATTTGCTCCGCCTCCCTTCTCATATAACACTCTCATGTCAGCATAAATAATATCAATTACAGCATGCAACCTGACTGATTCAGGAGTTTCCAAGCTTTCGAGAATACTGATCACTTTGACAGAGCCAATCTTGGCAATACGGCCATTACTAAATACTGCACATAGTTACTAACATGCAATGGACAATGATGATCATAAATTTTTGCATGAAGGTTCGAATAAGAATAGTGGGAGCCGGCAATGCACCCCACACCTGTAACGAAGGCCTACGCCTGATCATAACGAGGGTTGGCAGCATGATTTCGTAGATTGCAACTGTTGGGTAGAGTAACAGCATTAGAACAGAGTCCAACTCTTAACATAACTGTACTAGTTAGCAAGGCAAATGGACCGGCAGCATGCCCATGTATTATCAAGCCATAGAACTCCTATTTTCAGCTGAGTGCATCAATGAAGGCCATCCACCACTGATTGATAATTTAGATCCTATTAATCCAACCTGACCTACAGAAAGCTAATTACATAGAGTACAGTAGTGTATATCTCCAGCCCCATACTATTTAAATAATACCACCACTGATGAGCAGCCATCCTTAGAGAGCTAATAGTTCCGGGTGAACCAGCCATTCTGGCAAGGAAGTAACCGGTAGCTACTAGGCTTAGGCTACAAGCATTGAGAACAGTGGCTATCAGGACTAACGTACTTGTGCCCGGATGCCATTGCTCCACATGTGACACACTCCACACGTGATCGCTTAGCCGAATGATCGCAGTATTTGCAGGTCCTCTGCCGACTTTTACCTGGGCTCGAGTGATGTGATGGTGTGCTTAATTAGTGTGGGTAAAACCACTAAGATAATAGCAAATTTTTCTCGTTCTAACAGCCAATAATTATTTCAGCCTAGAATGACTGAATAACCACTAAGATATTTCATGGCACATGAATTATTCAACTCAGTCAGCCATATAGAAATACAACACACACAAAAAGTTAGAGCAGTCTTACATCACAGGATATACCACCTTATTATGTCATCTATTGTTTGTGGTTTTCCCAATTAGTGAGGGGAACTGAACAAACTACTTAATGTCAGCCTACCCGCCGCATAGCAGTAGGTAAAGGGTCCAGTAAAGCGAGATTTAATATGACGTGATCAAAATAGATCCTAAAGCCTGTCAGGAATAAATAATGTGCTTATAAACTACAAGCCAGAGACACAGATGGATAAAATTTGAAAAATTGTTCAGATGTGCCCACACTTGACTGCCATTGCAGGGCTCCTCTAAAAGGTTCTAAAAGAACTAAAACGTTCCGCAGACTGGAATATTTTTAGAGATGTTCCAACTGAGGGAAACCAAGCATTCTACTTGGTACAGCTACAGCTGGTAATTTAGTGATATGAAACTCATAACAACTAAATGACAAAACTGACTAACAGAACAGAACTTGTTATCCTACATATAGACTCATTGCTATGTAGAATACATGGAGGCATGGCCTCCTAACTAGAACTGAACTAGACACAGCTGATGCCAATGCCACTGAAGGTCATAGATTACACAAAATAAAGTTAGCTGAAATAATAGACATCTTCCAACAGAACAGCCACAGGATCATGTGTTAATGTTACTGCATTAGTCACTCCTTGACTGCAATAGTGTTCCCCAGGAATTAAATCGGCAATTTTTGGGAGGCACAAATTCACTTAGGGGGAAATCACAGGTTATATTGCATAAGATCAGCCTTCAGAAACTTGCCAGAGTACGGACTAGCATTCAGATCACTAAGATTATCAACATCTTGCGATAGTACTGGTCTCATATACAGTGACATCTGATTACATTACTTGACATACATACTTACATGTATATTTATTGACACAAACACACACACTTGTGTCCTAGGTGACCACAACAAGCTAGCCAGAGCCACTAATTGCTGTGAGTGTTGGTGATACCTTCTAGCAATGTAGACCTATTGGAATCAATACTTCCTTATTACAAACACACTCTAGAGAACACTCACCTTGCCATCACTTCAGCAATGTCAGGTAACTCTATGATCAAATGTTGACACTTCTTGAGCCATCATTCACAGCTAGTCTAAGTCAGAGACATCGAAAGCAGCTTCACCCACTCCATCCCACTACAAGGAAAAGCAATAGAAAAACAAAACACACAGAAGTGAATAAATGCAATCATGAATTCAACTTATACTCTGCAAGCTAATCCCGCCAAGAAATTGTTAGGAACAGTTTATCAAACTCTAGCTGAGAGGTATAGTCTCTTGAAAATATTCACTAACACGGCGGTTCTGGATCTCTAGATTGGAGTCAGTTGTAACACAACAAGAGGTAGAGGCATGCATGAACACATACTGTAGTATAATGCAGAAATAGAATGGTCAAGACAGTGTGGTAAAAAACCACAACAACATTAATTTTAGAGGTTAGTGACAGGGAAGAAACGTCAGCTCTATATATTATAGAAGAAACATTCCTACACAGGAAATTAGTTGCACACACAGGCATACACTACTAATGAATGACAAGATTCAGTTTTGATCAATACTCATTCACTGATTAAAAATTTAGGTATCACAAGTTGTTACGACCAAGGATGAAGTGATGGTAAAATAACTTAATTATAAATATTACATAAAGATTCATTATTACTACATAAAAATATACAGCTTCATACTAAAATATATTTATTTTTAATTTCTGTAGTATCTGTGGAATAATAGTTCATATGTTTCGGCTCCATGTAGCCTTCATCAGTGACTTTTTAAAAGTGATAAAATAAAATACATTTCTCTTCCCATCATATTTTAATGTATAAAGTAAGGCTATAGAAAAAACCCAACTTTGTTTCAACACAGAATAGTATGACATTCACTTCTAACATTCAAATAAACTGAATCAAACCTTCTCTTGCTTGCTGCTCTCACACTCCTAGCACTCTTTCTATCATTACAGATTCATCACCTCTTCCTACTAATACCGGTATTAGGTAGACATCTATTGCTACTGGACTTAGTACTGCTTGATTATACTGGCTTCCCTGAGGCTCCATCATTACTTTCTACAGTTCTAACCCTAAGGAAAACGGCTGCACAGGTAGCTAACTATCTGTCCTTACTTTCTTCTTCTCTAACATGGCTAAATTCGCCAGAAGCTTTTAATAGCCTCAAAGGTTGTAAAACAAGAAGCCGTAAACTCCTGATCGAATGGTACAAAAAATTGGTAAAGGTTACATAGCAAAAGAAAGTTTTAGCCATTGTCAGAATGAGCAGTCTTTTCTTTTGATTACCGTATGCCACATATAGCTTTAATATTGTATTTTTTATGATTCTTTAAAGTGATCGACTTCCGTGGCTGCATTAATGCAGCCGCTATTGTTTTTGTTCCCCATTTAACTTCAATAAATCCACCTGATATGAATTCTCACTTCAAATAAATGCTTCGCCCAGACATCTTGAGAACTAATGTGGAGTTGTTGGCTGCAGCTACTTACTTACAAATTTCTATATACATAGTGAAGGCCTACTATAAAAGACATCAGCTGTGTTCAGATATCGATATAGAAGCCGTTGATTTCCATCCCATCATATTCATATTTGATTATTAAAGTTCAAACCACTAGTCATACCTAAATGTTTTTTTAATCAAACATTTAGGCTGCTATTAAAAAACAACAACATTGAACTTTAATAATCAAGCATGTTTATACCTAGTCAAACAAATATTATCCAAGAAATCCCATCATATTGAACTGCTGCACACTAACCACTATCAATACGATAAATATATCTCTGGCCAACTCTTAGACACACTTCTGAGGATCTCATGACCCATACTGATTGTAGACAAGTTCAACACCCTATTATCCCTAACATCATTAGGGCTATTCCGGCTTGTCACCCAAGGGGGAGCTAAGTTAGACAATGTGAATGGGGGAGGGGGGGGGGCAATCGACATTAAAGTTAATCATGCAATACACCTTATAAGATGTAATTCTGTGTCAAGACTTAGAATAAAAATTTCCCCCCTCTCTTTTTTTTTTTTTTGTATTATTTATTTTTCCTACTTAGCCTTACACCTTAGCCACTGTCATCATGTATACCACTGTTAATTAAAAATTGCCAGTACACTAATGGGAAAAAACAACAACACAATCTCACTAAAGTACTAGGGAGGTGGGGGGGGGGGGCATTTCATTAGTTACAGTGGCCGAGTGTTTACTGCCACTCCTGACGATGATATGGAACATGTATATGATGAAAACCAAAATGAAACAGGTTTTGAGTTTGTTCTCTCAGACTATTCCTTGTCAGATGGCGTATTGTCACAACAATTTCTAAATCTAATAGTACGGCACGTAAATTGCCCATCAAAAATGTGTGGGAAAATCACTCTTCAATTGAAGTCGCACAGAGAAAGTGAAATAGTGCGTAACTAAGTGAAATAGCACGTAACTAAGTGAAATAGCACAGCAACTAAGTGGAAACTAAGTGAAATACCACAGTAGCTAAGTGAAATAATACGGATAAGTGTGCGTGCATGCAGTATTAACCTTGGAAATGTACAGTTGGAGAGATTCTAGTTGGAGACAATGTCATTCTAGTTGGAGACAATGTCATTCTGTACCACAGAAGCTCTACCCATATTAGACGGAACATTTTCAACATTTTAAGAGGAGCCATAGGTTGAAACCGAAATTCCAGAGGAATCTAATCCTGAAATACAAAGATAGTGAGTGACTGATACAGTGTAGCTACAAGTGCAAATGATTAAAAAAGAAGAAGATGGCCTACTATTAGCGAGTGATAGCACGGGTAACCTGTACTTTTGAGATCAACAGCACTCGTAAAGCAATTGAAATAGTACTCGGCGAGTGCTATTTCAATTGCTTTACGAGTGCTATTGATCCCTAATAGCACTGTTACCCGTGCTATTACTCATACTATAATAATATAAAATTGTATTCGATAACTCACACTTTCAGCAATGAATTGGCAGCAGAAATGATTAGTTCAGACAGTTACATGCTTTACAAGTTTGGCAGGGAGAGGTGTTTAAAGAAAACTCTGTTTTTTTGTTGTCATGTCAAATAATTTGCAAAACTCCTAAATACAATTCATTAGCTATCTATTAAACACTACACATCACAGTATTTAGTACACTTACTTGTTGTCGCATAGCATAAGTGAATTCCTGCCGTTGCAGTCCTCTTCTCCTTTATCATCACTCACAGGTAGCACAAATGCAGCCTAGCCCACGAGCAACCAACCTAACGAACCACCTCCTAATCAATCTTGCAGGGTCACCAAGGACAACTTTCCACAAAGGTCGAAGAGGTGACAGCTAGCAACAAGAGCGCGCGCAAAGACATCGCGTGAAGTCAAAGGTGAGGGTCAGCCGTTCTGCACATAACGTCTTTCGTTCGTTTATTGGCGAGCGAGCGTAGCGAGCGAGACACTTACAGGGGTAACACAATCGAAAATCGGGGATGTTTATTTATTGGCGAGCGAGCGAAGCGAGCGAGACAGTATTAGGGGTGGATAATGCAAAATCGGGTATATGTTATATATATTTATACCATGGTTGCTGCGGTAACACCCATGGATTAAAAGTGATATTTTCCCGGTGATTTTTCCTGGGGCTATGATATTTTCCCGGTGCGGTGTCAAGCGAATTCTTCCATGTTTCCGGCCCAAAATTAAAATTCAATTAAAATTCAATTGAAGCATGCCAGAAAGTTTACTTTAGCAAGTTTACTTTAGCAAGTTTACTTTAGCATTGTAGCTGCCAGCTGTTATCTCCAGATCTAACTCTACCTGGGCTGCTCAGCAGTAAGCAGTAAAGCAGCTAGCTGTGGTAAATTCCTGTGGTATGAGAGCGGCAGGAGAGTTATATGTGGTAGGGCTGGTCCCATATAGGTGGATATGAGAGAGTAGTAGTAGCAGCAACTATGGTATAAAACAGTTATGCCATGGCAACATCGGGGTTATGGAATATCACCGCCCTTATCCCTCGGGCTTCGCCCTCGGGATCACGACGGTTATATTCCATAACCCCTCGTTGGCCATGGCATAACTATTACATATGTAGGTATGTATGTATGGATTGTACGTATGCCCTTTAAACGCGCGCGCGGGGAATGTTTTTTCTTAAAAAAACACGGCTTTTTAGGCTTGACCCCAGTTTATTCTGAAACTACAGCATTAAGCAAGCCTTACTTTATACTTAAGCTCCAAAGTGTGAGAAAATTCCTGCGAAAACGCTTGCTTTTCAAGAAACAAAAAGTTGATTCGATCGGTTACTATGACATTGAAGACCCTTTACCAGATTTAAATTCAAAACTTCGCCTTTTTTCCGGCTAAGTGCGGCTTGTTACTAGTTGTCAAGAGCCACCTGTAGTCAGTACTAAGAGAGCTATCATTACTTCTGAAAAGCGTATGTAAGCACATAAAGTATTAATGCTAAGGAAGCTACTACTACTGGAGGGATGCCGAGGTAAGTACGCAATTCCATATTTGTTAGCAGCAGCTTAATATGCAAATTAACTCTGGCCTTTCTTTTTTATAGCTAAGAGCTTGTTGTCAACAGTGACTGGTAAATTCAAATAGTCAGAAGGACTCAAATTTGGTACTACAAAAGGTACCACTGCTGAAGAAAATGAGGTAAGAAAGTAATTTTGTATTTGTGTGTCTTTTGTTTTTGTAGGTGAGAGCTTGTTGTCAAGAATTCAAGGTAATTCAGATGGTCAAAGTAACTTCAATTTGATACTACAGAAGTTATCAATACTCAAGAATGATGTAAGTAGTAATTCCATATTTGTTGGCTAAAATTACAATTATAACACTGGTTTATTTTTTATCTTAGCTGAGAGCTTGTTCAAGAGTTAGTGGTTATTGATATTATCAGAATGGCAGATATTTGATACTACAAAAGTTACCATTAATAAGGTAAGACAGTGATTTTGTATTTGTTTGCTGAAATCAAATGTCACAACTGCTATTATAGTGTTTGCATGAAGTAAGCTAAAACATAGTAACATTTTATGTTACCTAACTATCAGGCTCGCTCGCCATTTGTGCTCAAGCACACCACTAGTTTATTTATTTATTTGTATATATGTTTGGACGTACGTATGTCATTTTGTACTTTGACCCTCGCGTTTTTGTGTTAGTTCGGTTGTCGACCCCGTCCCAAATTGCACTAAACAGAATCCTCTGGTTTATCGATCAGTACCCGTATCACCCTAGAAATTGAATTGTTTACCGTTTTGAATTCTTTTGCGGGTTCAGTTAAAACTTGAAAACTTAAGGGACTTCCATTTCTATTTGACTTAGGGACGGTGGTAAGTCAATGCTCTCTTTGTCACTTTGTCATGGTTATAAGCCGTGCGCAACAGTATTTACTTGAAAATGCATTGTCCACTAGATTAACCACGAAGGTAAGTCTGTGTAGGTGCATGTCCGTTGTGTCAAAGCATTGTGTGTTACAACCACTACTTAGCTAAAGAATATCACAAAGAAAACTTTTAAATAACGTGTATTGTTTTGTTGTTGTTTTTTTCCTTCCAAGCAGTTGCAGAGAGTTGTTACTATGGCACTGAAATCCCTTTACCCTGTATGCTAAATAAAAAAACTGGACCTTATTTTCAGTAACTTCAGTGTTAGAAGTCAAAATCATTCATATAAAAATAGTATAGTCTTTAGGCTCGCTCGTTTATTTATATATATGGACGTACGTATGTCATTTTGTACTTTGACCCTCCGTATTTTTGTGTTCGCTCCGCGTTCGACCCCGTCCCAAACTTCAATAAACAGAATCCTCCGGTTTAGCGACCATTACCCGTATCACCTTAGAAATTGAATTGTTTACGGCTTTGAATTGTTTTGCGGGTGCAGTTAAAACTCAAAATCTTATGGGAGCTCCATTTCTATTCGAGTTAGTGGCGGTGGTAAGTTAATGCGCTATTTGTCACAGTTATAAGCCCTACTCAACAGTATTTACTTAAAAATGCATTGTCCACTAGACGAACCACGAAGGTAAGTCTTGCGTAGGTATGTTCAGTTGTGTGAAAGTATTGTGCGTTACAACTACTGTTAAGAATATCACAAAGAAATTTTTAAATAACGTCACTTGATTTTGTTGCTTCTTTTTCAATTCAAACTGTTGCGGGAGCGGTTACTATGACATTGAAACACCTTTACCTCATACGTAATTTAAAAACTCGACTTTATTTTAATAGCTTGAGTGTTAGTTGTTAAAATCAAATTTAACAATAGTGTAGTTTAAGGCTCGCTCGCCATTTGTGCTCAAGCACACCACTAGTTTATTTGTATATATGTATGGACGTACGTAAGGCATTTTTGTACTTTGACCCTCGCGTTTTTGTGTTAGTTCGGTTGTCGACCCCGTCCCAAACTTCACTAAACAGAATCCTCTGTTTATCGATCAGTACCCGTATCACACTAGAAATTGAATTGTTTACCTTTTTGAATTCTTTTACTGGTGCAGTTAAAACGTGAAAACTTACAGGACTTCCATTTCTATTCGAGTTAGTGGCGGTGGTAAGTCAATGCGCTCTTTGTCATGGTTATAAGCCGTGCGCAACAGTATTTACTTGAAAATACATTGTCCACTAGACCACCCCGAAGGTAAGTCTGTGTAGGTGCATCTCCAGTTATGTCAAAGCATTGTGTGTTACAACCACTACTTAGCTAAAGAATATCACAAAGAAAACTTTTAAATAACGTGTATTGTTTTGTTGTTGTTTTTTTCCTTCAATTCAAGCAGTTGCAGAGAGTTGTTGCTATGGCACTAAAATCCCTTTACCGTGTATGCGAAATTTAAAAACTGGACCTTATTTTCAGTAGCTTCAGTGTTAGAAGTCAAAATCATTCATATAAAATTAGTATAGTCTTTAGGCTCGCTTGCCATTTGTGCTCAAGCACATCACTAGTAAATAAATAAATAAATATAGCGAAATCTCGATTGTGTTACCCCAGAGAGTGTCTCGCTCGCTTCGCTCGCCAATTAATTTATTAGCAAGCGAGACACTTACAGGGGTAACACAATCGAAAATCGGGGATGTTTGTTTATTCATTGGCGAGCGAGCGAAGCGAGCGAGACACTATCAGGGGTAACTCAATCGAGATTTCGCTATATTTATTTATTTATTTATCTGTTTATGGGGTACGTGAGACCTATGTTTTCGCCCGCGCTTTTAATTACGTAAGTTAGGTAAAGCGTTCACAGTTCCAGTATTTTTCAATTAACGAGCTCTGAGAATCCTTAGTGGCGGTGGTAAGTCAATGCGCTCTTTGTCATGGCTATAAGCCTTGCGCAACAGTATTTACTTGAAAATACATTGTCCACTAGACTACTGCGAAGGTAAGTCTGTGTAGGTGCATGTCCAGTTGTGTCAAAGCATAGTGTGTTACAACCACTACTTAGCTAAAGAATATCACAAAGAAAACTTTTAAATAACATGTATTGTTTTGTTGTTGTTGTTTTCCTTCCAAGCAGTTGCAGAGAGTTGTTACTATGGCACTGAAATCCCTTTACCCTGTATGCTAAATTTAAAAAACTGGACCTTATTTTCATTAGCTTCAGTGTTAGAAGTCAAAATCATTCATATAAAAATAGTATAGTCTTTAGGCTCGCTCGCCATTTGTGCTCAAGCACACCACTAGTTTATTTATTAATCTGTTTATGGGGTACGTGAGACCTCTGTTTTCGCCCGCGCTTCTAATTACGTTAGTTAGGTAAAGCGTTCACAGTTCCAGTATTTTTCAATTAACGAGCTCGGAGAATCCTGCTGCAGACGCAACTTTGTTTCAACCAAAAAGTTTACAGCTACTCTCTTCTTGAAACAATTGTGAAGTCTTTGTCAAGCTGCGCTTCTTTGCCACTGCTTTCGAAGTTTATTCAGGTAATTCTGTTAGTTTAGTCTGGGATCAGAGACTTTAGATTCTTTGATGCTAACTGAGAATGGAAAGGGTTACACTGTGCACTACAGTTAGATGTAATTTCTGTCCTATTTTTCTGTAAAAAGAGTGCTCGCTCGCCATGCATTTGCGCTAACCACTAGTTATCGAGCGAGCGAAGCGAGCGAGATACTATTAGGGGTGGATAATGCAAAATCGGGTATATGTTATATATATATATATGTATGTATGTATGGATGGTACGTATGCTCTTTAAACGCGCGCGCAACTTTCTCCAAAAAAGACGGCTTTTTAGGCTTGACCCCAGTTTATTCTGAAACTACAGCATTAAGCAAGCCTTACTTTATACTTAAGCGCAGAAGTGTGAGCAAATTCAGGCGAAAACGCTTGCTTTTCAAGAAACAAAAAGTAGCTTACTATGGCATTGAAGACCCTTTTCCAGACTTCATTTCAAAACTTCGCCGTTTTATGGGGGGATACGGAGTGCCGGTTGTTGGTTGTCAAGAGCCGTTGGTAGTCAGAATGCTGTAGTATTAATGCTAAGGAAGCTACTACTTCTCGAGGGAAGCTGAGATAAATACGCAATTCCATATTTTTTAGCTAAATATGCAAAATTAACTCTGGCCTTTCTTTTTTGTAGCTAAGAGCTAGTCAACAGTGACTGCTAAATTCAAATAGTCAGATTGGCTCAAATTTGGTACTACAAAAGTTACCACTGCTCAAGAAAATGAGGTAAGAAAGTAATTTTGTATTTGTGTGCTAAAATTGATTGTCTTTTGTTTTTGTAGGTGAGAGCTTGTTGTCAAGAATTCAAGGTAATTCAGATGGTCAAAGTAACTTCAATTTGATACTACAGAAGTTATCAATACTCAAGAATGATGTAAGTAATAATTCCATTTTTGTTGACTAAAATTACAAATAATAACACTGGTTTATTTTTTATCGTAGCTGAGAGCTTGTTCAAGAGTTACTGGTGATTGAGATTATCAGAATGGCAGATGTTTGATACTACAAAAGTTACCATTAATCAGGTAAGAGAGTGATTTTGTATTTGTTTGCTGAAATAAAAGGTCATAACTGCTATCATTAACAATACTGTCAGTATATTATGTTACCTAACTATCAGGCTCGCTCGCCATTTGTGCTCAAGCACACCACTAGTTTATTTGTATATATGTATGGACGTACGTAAGGCATTTTTGTACTTTGACCCTCGCGTTTTTGTGTTAGTTCGGTTGTCGAACCCGTCCCAAACTTCACTAAACAGAATCCTCTGTTTATCGATCAGTACCCGTATCACCCTAGAAATTGAATTGTTTACCTTTTTGAATTCTTTTACTGGTGCAGTTAAAACGTGAAAACTTACAGGACTTACATTTCTATTCGAGTTAGTGGGGGTGGTAAGTAAATGCGCTCTTTGTCATGGTTATAAGCCGTGCGCAACAGTATTTACTTGAAAATACATTGTCTACTAGGCTACCGCTAAGGTAAGTCTGTGTAGGTGCATGTCCAGTTGTGTCAAAACTTTGTGTGTTACAACCACTACTTAGCTAAAGAATATCACAAAGAAAACGTTTAAATAATGTGTATTGTTTTGTTGTTGTTTTTTTCCCTTCAATTCAAGCAGTTGCAGAGAGTTGTTACTATGGCACTGAAATCCCTTTACCGTGTATGCGAAATTTAAAAACTGGACCTTATTTTCAGTAGCTTCAGTGTTAGAAGTCAAGATCATTCATATAAAAATAGTATAGTCTTTAGGCTCGCTCGCCATTTGTGCTCAAGCACATCACTAGTATATTTATTTGTATATATGTTTGGACGTACGTATGTCATTTATTACTTTGACCCTTGCATTTTTGTGTTAGTTATGTGGTCGACCCCGTCCCAGATTGCACTAAACAGAATCCTCTGGTTTATCGATCAGTACCCGTATCACCCTAGAAATTGAATTGTTTACCGTTTTGAATTCTTTTGCGGGTGCAGTTAAAACTTGAAAACTTAAGGGACTTCCATTTCTATTCGAGTTAGTGGCAGTGGTAAGTCAATGCGCTCTTTGTCGTGGTTATAAGCAGTGCGCAACAGTATTTACTTGAAAATACATTGTCCACTAGACTACTGCGAAGGTAAGTCTGTGTAGGTGCATGTTCAGTTGTGTCAAAGCATTGTGTGTTACAACCACTACTTAGTTAAAGAATATCACAAAGAAAACTTTTAAATAACGTGTATTGTTTTGTTGTTGTTGTTTTCCTTCAATTCAAGCAGTTGCAGAGAGTTGTTACTATGGCACTGAAATCCCTTTACCATGTATGTTCAGTGTTAGAAGTCAAAATCATTCATATAAAAATAGTATAGTCTTTAGGCTCGCTCGCCATTTGTGCTCAAGCACATCACTAGTTTATTTATCTGTTTATGGGGTACGTGAGACTTCTGTTTTCGCCCGCGCTTCTAATTACGTAAGTTAGGAAAAGCGTTCACAGTTCCAGTATTTTTCAATTAACGAGCGCGGAGAATCATCCTGCTGCACTGCCTTACGCAACTTTGTTTCAACCAAAAAGTTTACAGCTACTCTCTTCTTGAAACAATTGTGAAGTCTTTGTCAAGCTGCGCTTCTTTGCCACTGCTTTCGAAGTTTATTCAGGTGATTCTGTTAGTTTAGAATCTGATTATAACTTTTACTATGACTAAATACATGTAATGTCCATTTCCTCCTCTTCACTGTCAACCTCCTCCACATCCACTCCATTGCTACAGTGTCCACAGCACACACATAGGTGCCAACTTTCCAGAATCTATTTCAGGGACAAAAACCACACCCTGGCCACACCCTGGCCACACCCAAATAACACACCCACAATGACATAATTTTTATTGACATCATCTATGCAAAAGTTTAAAATTACAATAGCTGTTCTTCTTCTTCACCATTAAAATAAAAGCAATTTTGCTGTAGCAGCTAGCTTTAGCCTTTTACTTGTGGCATGTTTATAGTTAGTGTGATTACTAGTAGCTTTGATAGGTCTAGACAGCCAGCTGGCTAGCACAGCTATAAGTAAATAACCAAGGGTGTACTACTTCACTATAGTATGTCCAAGTTGAGCAGATAATGTACAGCAGATGGAAAACGCAAACTGGTGAGGCTTTCTTCTGAAGAGACAGGATTAAAATCAGTCGATTCTACTACTGTGTCCCAAGAAATATTCTGATATTCACAGGATTCAGCAGTACAGCACTGTTAACTTGTAGCTAAAGCTACTAGACTTTCTTGTTAAATAAAATTAATCAATTGTTTCATTTACTTATATGTATATGAAAATTGATGAAATGATAAAATTGTGATCCGAGTTCAAGGTGGAGTGCTGCCTGAGTTGGTCCTAATTCTTACAATAAACGGCATCTATAGTAGTGAAGAAAAGGAATTGGCATAAACACGGCTTTGACAAGCACACAATTTAACAGCAAACAGCTTAAGTATGGCTGTATTACAAGTTGCTAGCTATACGGCAGTTGATATTGAACAGGTAGACAAATAATCTTACCTACATCCTATCAGGTGGTCCTGTACCCTCTGTGACAACAGGGCACTCTGTCTATCCTCCCACACTCGCAACCTAAGCTAATCTCGACACAAAGCTAGAAACGCAGCAATCTGAGAAGAAGCCATTGTTTACAAAATTCTTAATGAAGACTGCCGCATGATCAATTGAGCCATACCGCGTGACTAAAAGCAGGCGCGTTTTGAGCGGGAAACCTGTGGTTTTTCTATTCCCATAGACTTTTGTATTGAGTTTTGGAATAGCACTATCTCTCCGGTTTTGGAATATACTGAGGTAATATTTTTAACCGCTTCGGCGCGAGCTTTCCAATGGTGCAAACCCCGGATGCGTAGCTGCTTCCGTTCTAAAGTTATTCAAGTTTTTCTTGCGGCCAACTCAATCTGCAGGCTTCCGGGACATACCATAGAGCTATTTTGCACTTTCCGGGACTCCGTGACAGAGTGATAAATCCGGGACTGTCCCGGATGATCCGGGACAGTTGGCACCTATGCACACACCGCATGCAGACACACATGACATGCCAGCTCTCATGCAGCTGCATTTCATAACTGAGAATGGAAAGGCCTTTCCATTCTCAGTTAGCATCAGAGAATCTAAAGTCTCTGATCCCAGACTAAACTAACAGAATCACCTGAATAAACTTCGAAAGCAGTGGCAAAGAAGCGCAGCTTGACAAGGACTTCACAATTGTTTCAAGAAGAGAGTAGCTGTAAACTTTTTGGTTGAAACAAAGTTGAGTAAGGCAGTGCAGCAGGATTCTCCGCGCTCGTTAATTGAAAAATACTGGAACTGTGAACGCTTTTCCTAACTTACGTAATTAGAAGCGCGGGCGAAAACAGAAGTCTCACGTACCCCATAAACAGATAAATAACTAGAGGTGTGCTTGAGCACAAATGGCGAGCGAGCCTTAAACTACACTATTGTTAAGATTTTAACAACTAACACTCAAGCTACTAAAATAAAGTCGAGTTTTTAAACTAGTGATGTGCTTGAGCACAAATGGCGAGCGAGCCTAAAGACTATACTATTTTTATATGAATGATTTTGAATTCAACACTGAAGCTACTGAAAATAAGGTCAAGTTTTTAAATTTCGCATACACGGTAAAGGGAGTAACAACTCTCTGCAACTGCTTGAATTGAAGGGAAAAAACAACAACAAAACAATACACGTTATTAAAGTTTTCTTTGTGATATTCTTGGTTGTAACACACAATGCTTTGACACAACTGGACATGCACCTACACAGACTTACCTTCGCAGTATTCTAGTGGACAATGTATTTTCAAGTAAATACTGTTGCGCACGGCTTATAACCATGACAAAGAGCGCATCGACTTACCACCGTCACTAACTCGAATAGAAATGTAAGTCCCTTAAGTTTTCAAGTTGTAACTGCACCCGCAAAAAAATTCAAAACGGTAAACAACTCAATTTCTAGGGTGATACGGGTACTGATCGATAAACCAGAGGATTCTGTTTAGTGCAATTTGGGACGGGGTCGACCACGTAACTAACACATAAACGCGAGGGTCAAAGTACAAAATGACATACATACGTCCATACATATATATACAAATAAATAAATAAATAAACATCCCCGATTTTCGATTGTGTTACCCCTGTAAGTGTCTCACTAGCTATGCTCGCTCGCCAATTACGTATGCGGTAAAGGGGTTTCAATGTCATGGTAACCGCTCCCGCAACAGTTTGAATTGAAAAAGAAGCAACAAATTCAAATCACGTTATTTAAAATTTTCTTTGTGATATTCTTAATAGTAGTTGTATCGCACAATACTTTCACACAACTGAACATACCTACGCAAGACTTACCTTCCTGGTAAGTCTAGCGGACAATGAATTTTTAAGTAAATACTGTTGAGACCCGCAAAACAATTCAAAGCCGTAAACAATTCAATTTCAAAGGCGATACGGGTAATGGTCGCTAAGCCGGAGGATTCTGTTTAATGAAGTTTGGGACGGGTCGAACGCGGAGCGAACACAAAAATACGGAGGGTCAAAGTACAAAATGACATACGTACGTCCATATATATAAACAAACAAACATCCCCGATTTTTTCATTTTTACCCCTGTAAGTGTCTCACTCGCTACGCTCGCTCGCCAAATATAGCGAAATCTCGATTGCGTTACCCCTGACAGTGTCTTGCTCGCTTCGCTCGCTCGCCAATAAATAAATAAATAAATAAATAAATTAATTAATATAGCGAAATCTCTATTGCGTTGACCCTGAGAGTGTCTCGCTCGCTTCGTTCGCTCGCCAATAATCTGAAATCTCAATTGAACACGACTGAGAGTCAGCTTCGCTCGCTTCGTTCGCTGAATAATGTGAAGGACCATGAACCGCTCTCTTTTAACCATGGAAGGTAGGAGAGCATTTTTTTGTTTGTAAATGTACTGGACTTTGTTTTTGTAGGTGTATATGTAAGATGAATGAAAATGAATTCTTCACTTTTTTAACTGAAGTGATGAACTTTCTGCAAGAGGATATGCAGGAGCTTAAGAGTAAGTATTTTGTAGCATGGTGATTTGATTATAATGTATTAACTTGTGTAATTTAATTGAAACTGGAAAAAGTTTTGGGTTTGGAAATTCTTAAGCATGACATAAATTGTTAAGGATAAACCAATAAAGGTGAGTAAAACGAGAAAATTGAAATGAATGTATAAAAGCTGGTCTTAAATCATTCAAACATTAATATTACAGCAAAGTAAATTTGTTTTCTTTTATCCCTCTATTTTGAGACCATGGATCTGATGGAATTTGTTTATAGTTTTATCTTAGTCAACATCATAAATGTGATTTGCTGCTGAATACAGTAAAAATAAAACAAAATGTCACTACAGTATCAGTGATTTTTTTTAAGTTGTAGCTTTAGGGGAGGTGCACATCAGTAAGACAATACTGGAGCTTGAAGGGGATGAATAGTAACAATTTTTGCTTTCAGGGGAGAGGGAAAAGTGTCCCCCTAAAGTGTCTTAGAAACAACCTTGCAGTATTGATGAACACGAAAATATTGCAGTACTGATAAATTATCATGATTTTGGTGCTATTTTTGATCGTCCAAATTTGCATTGTGCGCCTGGTAGCTGCAGTCCCTGACTTATACTGTTGATGGACTATTGTACCTAGCTGCTGCTAGTACACCCACCCATTAATAATGACATTTTTGCATATATCTTTGTATCAAGTTTGAATAAGAGTAAAAAGCAACAAAGGGGGGGTTTCATATGGAGGGGGGATGTCCCTGAGATCTCCACTGCCTACAGAATTTTTGATGTTAGATACAATTTAATTACAAATTATCCCATCTAAAGCAGCAATTTGGAGCATAGGACCAAGCACTAATTAAATATTGCCTTAAGGGTGCTCTGACATGCCCACACATTTAATTAAAAATCACATTTTTGCTAATATCTCTGTAGTAAGCTTGTGTAGAATTATAACCAAAGCCAAACAATAATGTACAAACGGAGGACAATTTAGAAGTATTTTGAGAACAAATTAACAAGTTATTTTCTAAACACTGGGTTACTATGTCCAGTACTTTGGCCTCTTCTTAATGTCCAGTACTTTGGCCTCTTCTTAATGTCCAGTACTTTGGCCTCTTCTTAATGTCCAGTACTTTGGCCTCTTCTTAAGCACAAAAACTGTTTAATGTTGTTTGTGGCTTATTATTTCATTCTTCAAATTATCTTCAATGGAATGTTCTTGTGCATAATTTGAAGAATAAAATGCTAATCCACAAACCACATCGAACATTTTTGAGAGATTGAGCCATATTAGCACTATGCAAAATATTAGAGTACCAAGTATTTCCATTGTGTAGAAGAAGCAATCAAAGTAATGGACATGGTAGCCCATTTTCTAGAAAGCGGCTTGTTAATTCTTTTCCAAATTCCTTCTAAATAGTCCTTACCTGTACGTTATTGATTGTCTTTGGTTTTATAAAACTGTTTTTAATTAAATGGGTGAGCATGGGGGGACTGTCCAGCACCCTAAAGCAAACACATGTATCAAAGTAGTTGTAGGTTATAAGAATGGGTGCGGTTAAGCACACTCGGAGTCTCCCCACCTATAAGCCAAAATAAATTCTAGATATGAAATAGCTGGCCAGCCACATTCAAACTGAGTTGCTGTGACCATTTCTTTTATGAATTTGAAATACTTAAAGTTATGATATTTTGCAATGATGCTAGTATTGTATTTGTTTTGTTTTTTGTATTTTCAAAATAAGGGTTTGTGGATTAACAATATATTTAGTCGTGTAATTAAAGAATGCAATGTAGTTCAATTCTACCGAAAGTTTATTCACCTGTACACAAGTCTGCTGTAGTTCACTGTCTTGAACAGTATATGTAAAAAAAAAAATATCCGTTTTGAGAATTACATTTTTTAAAACTGTGTTGTGTGTAATTGTGCGTACAAATTTTCCAATTCACTTGTGTTTGTAATAATATAACAGAGAGGCAAATTGATTGACAGACATTTGTGGAGTTGACAAGGGAAGATTTTTCTTTTCTTTTTTCCAGTATTGACAAGTTTCTTCTAGGATCAAGGCTATATAAGAGTGCTAAAAATGCCAGCAAGGCCAGCGAAAAATTCTGTTTACAAGACACACATGATTTATTACAAGAATTAGATGATGTTTTGGAATAAGGACAAAATTGTCAGGCTTCTTTCTCTTTCTTATGTGAGACGTAGGGATGAATTGATGGCTGAAAGTGCTGTAGTTCGTGTTTCCTCTACTTTGCTACATTATCCTTGTTTCAAGAATCCTTTTCATGTAAGTAAATAGTATATCCTGTTAATTTTCAATATATCAATTCATTTACGGACGACTTTATGTAGCTCATTCAAGAAATGTTCCATTCAACTGGAACACCTCTGTTGAAGTTCTACAAAAGATACGTGTTTTGGTAAAACGCTGGAATAAGAATGTTGCACCTGCTATAGTCCACTATGCTATTGAATCTGGAAAAGAGAGACCAGTGTCGAAGGAATCAAATGGTAAGAAAATATTTTCATATAATAAGATATATATAACACATGTACCTAATATTTTATAGTTATCACAATATTCTGTTTAAATGTACTAATGGAAAAATTGAAACCTAAATCTGGAAAAGGTGGACTGGATTCGCTTATCTGCTTTGCACCTGTAAGTAGTAATTCAAGCAATTCAACTATTACAATTTACTACTAATTTAACTATTAATATCTATTAACTGATTAATACAATTATTTTTTTTATTTTTTTATTGTTTTGCATAGGGCTGGGAGAGGAGTTGGGGTCAGCAGCATCACTATTATTATTATTATTATTATTATTATTATTATTATCATTATTATTATAAAATAAGACTGAGTAAAGGAAGCATATTGATGTTTTAGAGCAGGAGCAATCAGTGCTTGCACTATCAGTTAGTATGACCCACCAAGCAAGGGTTTGGGCCAGGGCAATAACGGGTATTAAATATTGAGTGCTTCTATTAACTAAATGTGTTTGCTAGACCGAGGTTTAACCTAAAAATGCATCACCTATGCCATTTTTATTGGCGGACCATATTAGGATTCAGAATGTGTGGGCCTGGAGAACGGCCCACATTAAAGAGAAGAGTGAAGAGAGAGACTTTTTGTGTTGCATGTATTATTAAGATTATGTCAGAAACTTATGTTGTATGTATTCAGTTCTATGCACACCGTGTAGGGATGACTAGTTTACAGTCACACTTGTTGCTCATGCGTGTTATGTTATAGTTGTATCATTTTGATTGGTCGAGTGGTGAGCGGGCATATGCATATCAAACCCCTCACCACGTTTTGTAATTCAGTCCCTGTTTAACGTAGTTTAAATTACCACGAGAGAGAACTCTCTAACTAGGACTCTGGTGGCAGCGATCAAGCTGTTCACCAAGTGCGCGGTCTCGACGCTAGACTTAGGACTCGTGGCGAGCAACCCCACATATTGGTGGCAGCGGTGGGATCTGAGGAGGAGACGTCCCGATCAGGCCTACGAACGAACTTTGGAGTCTGGCGTGAAGATATTGACATTGGACTCCACACCCTTCGCCTTCGGACAGAGGGCTAAAACCGGTTGGAGAAATCCACCCTACACGTCGTTTCAAACGAACTCAGCAAACTTGCTTCGGCAGTGTGAGCCAATCTCGCCTTCCTTGCCTTGGCAGAAGGGAGCGCATCAGCCGTTCCTTGCGTTAGCAGAGGAGCAGCAAACGGGACATTAGGAGGAGGAGGGCTCATTCCCCTGGAGCCCTGGGAGGAACGAAAGAGAGTTCCTAACACCCCTTAAAAGAGACTAGTGCTAATTGTTGGACGAATTTATTTATTGGTTGTGTGTATTGTGAATTTTACCTGTCAACAAGTTGTCGTGTGTCTATTTCTAATTTTTTGGATTCCGTGTATCAATCGTCACAGCATATTTTTTCTGTCTTATCTTGTAGTGTCTAGCGGAGGTGAAGTTCGCTTGCCTTCCATGACGGAGCCTGGATTAAGTGGGGACAAGAGGAGGAAGAGGATTAAGAAAGTTCCCGCGGGTGCTTTGACTACCTTCCTAGGAAGGACCTGATTATACAGGAACGGTCACCATACCTAGTACGGAGTAACGAAACCCAGTATAAGGAGGACTCAGACGGAGAAGAAGAGGCAGTGGCAGAAGAGATTTCAGAAGAGAGGAATCGAGAAGGAATGGCTAAAGGAGGAGAAGAAGGTGAAATGACGGCGCTCCTAAGGTTCATGAAGGAATCAGAGGATGCAAGAAGAACGGAGCTAATGGAAATGTTACGGCACATGAGAGGAGACGATGCGGATCGTCGAAAGGAGGCCGACGAACGACGGCAACGTAACAAACGTGAGGACGACAGGGTGCGTGAACGTAGAGAGTTGTTGCAAGAAAAGTTAAAAGGGTTAGGAGTGTACAAAGAGGGAAATGAGTTGGGGGCGTTCTTGGCTAAATTTGAGAGGATAATGAGGGAGAGTGAAGTAGACGAGAGAAGTTGGGCCGAGAGATTATATCCTAAGTTGCCTGAACGCATGTGCTTGAGAGTGGCACAAGAGAGAGATGAAGAGGTTGAATATAAGGAAGTTAAGAGAGTTTTGTTGAAGGCGGCTGGAGAGACCGCCATAACGTATGGCAATCAGTTGTTCGAAGCTAACAGTGAGCTGTGCAAGAGCATGACGGCTGGGGGAATTGCCGAGTGGTTAAGGAGAATGGTAGAGGGGGTGTTTCAAGGGTGCAAAAGCATCGAGGATTGTAGGTTAGCCATAGCGTTGGCTTTGTTAAGGAGGGTCTTGCCCCAGGGTGGGAAGGCCTTTATGGAAAATAGAAAGGTTAGCGAGTGGGGGGAATTAAGAGACAGTCTGGAGGACTGGATGTCGGGGCGAGAAAAGGGGAATTTCTTTAGGCCCCTGGGCGGTGGGCCCAGCGAATATACCAGAGGGTATCGAGGGAGAGATAGTTATGCAGGACGAGAGAATGTCCGTGTTGGAAACGATAAGGAGAAAAGTAGTGGTGCTAGTGGGCACCTGACGTGTTTTAGTTGTGGAGAGAGAGGGCATCGATCCACAGAGTGTAGAAAGGAAGGGAAGACAGGTGGCAGTGGGTATGTGTACCGGCCACCAACGTGTTATAGTTGTGGTAAGGTTGGGCATAGGAGTACGGTGTGTACTGTTAGGAGGGGAGCAGCTCCTGTGAAGAAGGAGGCTTCGCCTAAGAAGATGTCAGTGTTGTGGAACACTAAATTGGGTAGTACGGGAAATATAGCGTATGGGTTGGTGAGTGGCGTCAGGACCAAGGTCTTGATAGACTCGGGTGCTGAGCTAGGCTCAGTCCCCAGGGCAATGGTGCCCACGGACGTGATATTGTGCAATGAAGTGAGAGTGAAGGGCTATGGAGGGTCCGAGAAGACATGTAAGAGTTTCATGTGTGAGTTTGTAGTTGGGGGGTACAGGAAGGTGGTGAAGACTATTATTGATGAGAGTGAGTCGCCTGGAGTGGCATGTATAGTTCCCTTCACGTTGATGAACGAGGAGGAAGCTGCGGCATACAGAAGTGCCGTGGGTGAGTATGTAACAGAGGAGAGAGTTGGGATGAATGTGTTGACCAGAAGCATGGTTAGAGAGGAGCGAGAGTTAGATAGAAATGAGACAGAGGAAGGAGTTATTGATTGGTGGAATGTGGTCATTCCGGATGGAGTGACGGATGTAGTGCAAGGACCGAGTAGCCAGCCTGAATCCTTAAATATGCCCGAAGAGACGAGTAGGGTGGAGGAGGGACATGGGGTGGACGATGCGAAGGGTTCGCCCAAAGCTGACAAACCCCAGGCGAAAGGGAGCACAGAGAATGAAGAGTTAGAGGAGGAAAGTGTAACCTCCTTTGAGAAGCTATCGCCTACAGGTTCAGGGATAGATGAGTTCTGCAGGGTGGTCAAAGAGATAGGCTCTGTAAAGGAAGGGAAGGATAGAGAAGAGTTTAAGAGGGAAGTAATGAGTGACGAGAGTTTGAAGGAGTGGAGAGAATTAGCAGACAGAAGTGAGAGAGGATTTTCATGGAAGAGAGGGATGTTAGTGAAAAGTATGTATGTTACCTGGGAGGAGCATAGGGATGTTTTGGTATTGCCCAAAGGATATCGGGATAGGGTTAAGACCCTGGGGCATGACAAGAATGGGCACCTGGGTGCCGAGAAAGTAGTTAGAATGGTGAACAGACATTTTGTTTGGCCTGGTATGGCCAAGGAGATTTTGGAACACTGCCGTAGCTGTGCCCTCTGTCAAGTTAAGAGTAAGCACAGGCCCAAGAGAGCGCCGGCGATAGAGCGGCCAGTTCTTGCGGAGCCCTTTGAGAGTGTGGCGGTGGACCTAGTGGGACCTTTACCCAAGGGGAAGGGGGGCTGTAGGTACATTCTAACGTACGTGTGTTTGGCTACCAAATGGCCAGAAGCGGTGCCCCTAAGGAGTATCACTGCTAAGTCGGTGATGGAAGGGTTATGGTCCATATTTTCCAGGACTTCGATCCCGGAAAGAGTGTTGTCTGACCAAGGGGGTCAGTTTTGTGGGAAAGTGATGGGACAGTTGAGCGAGTGGCTAGGAATTGATAAAGTGAGAACGTCTCCATATCACCCGGAGACGAACGGTGCAGTAGAGAGAATGCACGGGACTATGAAAGGAATATTAGGGAAGTGTATTAGTGATGGATTAGATTGGGTTGAACAGCTGAGTTTTGTGATGTATGTGTTGAGACAGATGCCTCACGCAGATTCGGGATATAGCCCGTTTGATTTGGTGTTTGGGTTTAGGGTAAGAACGCCTTTAGATGCGTTGTACCATGGATTGTATGAGACGGAGGTGGAGAAGTTAAATGTATGTGAATGGGTTATGAGAATGGCAGAGAGATTGGAGAGAGTAAGAGACAGTGCGGCATTGAAAGTTTCTAAGTGCCGAGAGAGTAGGATGCAGTATTTAAATCGTGGGACGAAGTTACGTGAGTTTAAGAAGGGAGATCTAGTTTTATACAGAGTGCCGGGGATGACCTGTAAGTTGGCCGATTCGTGGGAAGGGCCATATAAAGTAATAGAGAGAAAGGGAGCAGTGAATTATAGGATTGGGAAGATTGGGAAGGAGAAGCACTCTAAGGTGGTGCATGTGAATTGTTTAAAAGAGTATAGAGAGAGAGCAGCGATTGGGAGGCTAGATGTAGTGGTAGAAGAACAGAGCGAGGAGAGTAGCGTATTGAGTGGTGTGTGTGATGGGTACAAGGAGGAGGATATTCGAGTGTTGTTAAGTGAGTATGACGATGTGTTTTCGGACGTACCGGGGAACACTGAACGAGTTACGATGACAATCAACACTGGAGACAGCCAACCCATCAGGCAGACGCCATACTCTGTTCCTTTAGGAATCAGAGAGAAGGTTCGGGAAGAATTAGTGACTTTAGATGAATGTGGAATTATTGAGAGATGTGATAGCAACTGGGCCTCGCCGTTGGTCCCAGTTAGGAAGCCGGATGGGGGAATCCGTCTGTGTGTAGATTATCGTAAGCTGAACGCGGTGACAATGAAGGAGCCTTATTATATCCCTGGATTTGACGAGATGGTCGAGAAAGTAGGGACAGGGAAAGTTTTATCGAAGGTGGACCTGGCAAAAGGGTTTCACCAGGTCTTGGTGGAGGAGAAAGACCGAGACAAGACGTGCTTCGTCTGCCCTTTCGGAAAATTTCGATTCAAGAGGATGCCGTTTGGGTTGACTAATGCGCCGTCAGTCTTTCAGAGATTGATGGATGGAGTATTGGTTGGATGCGAGGAATTCGCAAGGGTTTATATTGACGACATCTTAGTGGTGTCACAAGATTGGAGGACGCACCTGGTGCATTTGAGGAAGTTGTTGGACGTTTTGAGACAAGCAGGTCTCACATGTAAAAAATTGAAGTGCAGTTTTGGAAAGAAGAAATTGGAGTTTTTAGGACACCAGATCGGTGGAGGAAAGATCAGTGTGCCTGCTGCAAGGGTGGAAGCTATTAGAAAGCATCCGTTACCAAAGACGCGTAAACAGTTACGGTCTTTTTTGGGATTGGTAGGATTTTACCGACGATTCATCTGCGGGTTCCATCGGTGGTCCTCAACCTTGACTCCCCACACATCCACAGCAATGTCTAGGGTGGTGAGTTGGACGGAACCAATGCTGGATGCGTTTCATGGTTTGTGTAATCAGTTATGTGATTCAGTGTGTTTGTGTGTACCTTGTGTAAGTGATGTTTTTATGTTAGAAAGCGATGCTAGCTCTACAGGGGTCGGAGCTGTTCTGTCGGTGGTTAGGAAGGACGAGAATGTTCCTGTGGCGTTTTTCTCTAAACAACTGAGGGGCGCCCAAACGAGATACAGTGCTCAAGAGCTGGAGGGATTAGGAGTGTTTGAGGCTATTCGCCATTTTGCGTACTTTTTGTACGGGAGGAAATTTACAGTGGTAACGGACCATAAAGGTCTAGTGAGTATGATGACGGGAAGACAGTTCAACAGAAGAATCCATAATTGGTGCCTGAAGTTGACAGAGTTTGATTTCGAAGTTGTGTATCGAGAAGGATCAAAGAATGTGGTGGCAGACGAGCTGAGTAGATGCTTCGATGAGGCCAATGCTGATGGCAACGCCACCCATCTTCTTCAGGAGGGGGGAGATGTGGGCCTGGAGAACGGCCCACATTAAAGAGAAGAGTGAAGAGAGAGACTTTTTGTGTTGCATGTATTATTAAGATTATGTCAGAAACTTATGTTGTATGTATTCAGTTCTATGCACACCGTGTAGGGATGACTAGTTTACAGTCACACTTGTTGCTCATGCGTGTTATGTTATAGTTGTATCATTTTGATTGGTCGAGTGGTGAGCGGGCATATGCATATCAAACCCCTCACCACGTTTTGTAATTCAGTCCCTGTTTAACGTAGTTTAAATTACCACGAGAGAGAACTCTCTAACTAGGACTCTGGTGGCAGCGATCAAGCTGTTCACCAAGTGCGCGGTCTCGACGCTAGACTTAGGACTCGTGGCGAGCAACCCCACAGAATGCACAAAATGTGTGATCGTCTACAGGAAAATCTGGCACCTTACGGGCTCCATCAAAAAAAAAATTTTTTTTTTGCACTTACAGAGTTGTTGGTATCCACATATTGAGCTCTCCAAGTTTTATCACTGTAACTTAACTCTTTCCTTTTTTAGGCTTGTTTACTACATTTTAAAGTATTTGATTGATCTTTTCCTGATGTTTAGTCGCGCTGCATTGTGCCTAATTTTCCCGTAGACGGTCACATATTACAAGAAAATCCTAAAATTATGTTTAACACATGTCCATTAATTATGTAATGTGATTCCTGATTATATAATCAAGAATATAATATTGCTTTGCATGCAATATTATGAAAGTATATTCTCTGCACCCTCTGTTTGTATTGGCCATGCCCATTTGCCTTTTTTGAAGAAAATACTGAAATAAATCCTGCAGTTATAAGAGTTTTATGTTGAAAAATTCCATGCAATGTCATAATTTAACTTCGTACAAAAATATAGTATACTTATATACATATTCATAATGGGTTTGCAATTTAAAAATTTTCAGACATTAGATGAAGCATTGAAGACAAACAGTACGAACACTTATCCTTATGTCATTGTTGTGGGTGATCCTACTTCAGCCTCATCTTCTGTGGCAGTCTGTGACAAGCGTGTAATCACATCTGAAATTGGGCATTTTACATTTTCAGCTGTTCTCACGCTACTAGCAATTCATTATGCCTACAACCTGCAATATAATCCTATTATTCTACAAGTCATGGAATTTCTACAGGAAAAAATTGTTGGTGATTGCCTTCCATCTAACAAGCGACTTAGTGTCGCATTCACAAATCTCTCGCGTGCAATAGGATGTATAGAACAAAAACTGTGTGAAAATTATGGAAACTCTGAAGAAGAATCTGAAGACCTAAGTGTTGATGCAACTCAGGCATATTGTGACTGTCCAGGATCCAAGGAAGATCCTGACAACCGCCTACCTGACACAGAAACTGTGGACAACTGAACTTAATTATACATTATTAACTTATTCATTCCTTATTCATTCCTTTTATCACGTCACCCAATTAACCTTTTATCACATCACCCAATTAACCTTTTATCACGTTACCCAATTAACCTTATATTGATGAAAGTGAATTTGTGGTGCTAGCGTAATTTGGTGTGCTAGTTAAGTGAGTGGACTCTGGTCCTTCGAGTAACTGTAGAAACCACCCAACTGTAGAAACCACCCCAGGCTGTCTTACAAACAGAACCTGTGCATGGTCCTTCGAGCGGATAACGTCAAGGTGAAGGTGAGAGGACCAGCGCGCTTGCTTCTTCCTAGCTATCTCTATGTCACTGATAACTTGTCAGTGAAAGCATATAGCTAGCTATCTATTAGCTTACCTATCGAACATCATCAACCGTCCTACATCAAGGACTCCATCATCATCAAACATCAACCGCCTCAACAAAGGTGTCTAAACCTCTCTTCAACTTAACTATCTCGGCTATCGAGCTGCAACAACAGTTCAAGTCAACCCAACTGGAATAACCTATTCCGCCATCTTCCTCAACCAGCTATTTTCAGATATTCATCACTGGAACAGCCATCATCCGACAACGAGACTTCGTCCAACAACAACACAAATCCGTTACGGGCGAATACTTTGCGAGGCGCCTCTCGCGAGTGCCGACGTCAATTGAAAAAAAAAAAAAAAAGGACGACGAGCTGTACCACAGTTCCTCGGCTTGAAGTGTCTGCCTTTAACAAGATCACCAAGGCCGCCATCTTGTCTTTGCCAACAACACGTGGCAACACTTTGCTCTGGAGAAGAATCTGTAAACAATTCAACCTAATTAATACCTCCGCCTGAAGGGTCATTAACACCCTTTGGACTTGGAATTTTCTCAACCACCAACCTACTATCAACTAACGACTTGCTCTTCATCTATCCTGCTGTGCTGACATTTAGCTGAGGCACTGCAGCAACCTCTCTAACTTATCTTTCTCAACTGTAACTCTTCATGCTTAACCATCATGTCAGCAGTAGCCAAAGCCAAGAGCAGAAGGGCTGCAGTACGGGGGAAGATCACAAAGATCTTGAAGAACACAGTCCGGGTGCTTTCTTTAGACCTGAGAGCACTGGTGCATGAAGACCTCAAGCTCTCTCTTCAAACCATTCAAGATGTCCTGGATGAACATCAAAAAGCCAATACCCAGGTCTTAGAAGCCATGGCAGAAGAAGGAGCTTCTGAGGACGACATCACAGCTGAGACCGACTGCAGCATCGAAGTCGAGTCAAAGGCTGAAGATACCATGTACGACATCCGAAGGGCTCTTTCCCAGAACAAACTCTATCACAGCTATCAAACAACCTACACTGCTGCTGACAGTTGGCTGACCAGCTCATCGCCAGAAGCAACTGACTTTGGGAAGGACGGTCGACTACTCATGCAGCAACTTGAGGCCCTCAGCATTCAGATGGAGCCTTATCGTGAGGATACACTCTTCCAGCCCCTTCAAAACAAAGTCAAGGATGGCCTGGGAAAGATCCGCACAATACTGTTCACCTCCAAATCTCCAGCTGCAACAACAGCTCCCCCTGCTGCTCCCAAGAAGCTGCCACCGCCATACCAGGTGAAGACCCCAACATTCTCCGGGAGAGTCAAAGACTTCCAACAGTTTTCAGACCGATTCACTGAGATCATGTCCATCCACAGCGAACACTACTCGGACGCTGACAAGTTTTGTATCCTGGCAGATGCCATGACTGATCGGGAAGCCAGGAAGGTCGTGAATGACTATGCATCGGAAGGATTTGATGTGGCATTTCAGCAGCTCAGGGATCGTTATGGCCGAGCATCTACCATCTATCCACAGCTAGTGGAGGAGCTAATTACCCGCAACCGGTATGATTACTCTCAAGAGAGCATGCTCCAGGCTTTAGATCGCACACAACGTGTCTTGTCTGCCATGGACAAGATAGGGGGGAAGAACATTGAAGCCTTAGCAGTTGCCTTGGTCTTGCGTGACTGTGATGAAGAAGTGCGCAAGGAGTGGGCCAGACATCTCGGGACAGAAGATAAGATCCCTGTTCTCGAGGATTTTGTCAAGTTTGCCGCCCCATTGTCACACCATCTGCCTCGCAAATCCAAAGCACCTAACCCAGGAGCAGCTGCCTTCAAGCCTGGCTACTATGGAACCAAATCAAAGGAAGAGTCTGCAGCAACTACAGCAGCAACGTCATCCAGGCCAGCTTGTTTGATCTGCAAAGGCACAAGTCACTCTCTTATGCGGTGTTCGACATTCAAGGAGTCCACAGTGAGCCAGAGGTGTGGACACATCAATCGCCATAAAGTCTGCGCCAATTGCCTCCATCCCAGTCACACTGCTAAGGATTGCACCACCTCTACCTTCTGCTGCAGAACCTGCATGGGTAAACATCACACCCTACTGCATCGGGAAGAAGCCAAACCCAAAACAACAACTTCAACAACCACCACAACAACACCAACTGCAACTTTGATGACTGCCACAGCCATCCCATCAACAACATACAAATCATCTACACATCACCAGTCTCTCACCCTCCAGGTGGAATGATCCACACAGCACTAGCCATGCTTCAGAATGGCGACAACTTCATGCCAGTGAGAGTTGCTATGGATTCCTGTGCCTCACATTCCATGGTGACCGAGAAGGTGGCAGCACAGCTGAAAGTCAAACGGTCTCACACTGAACTCACCATCCAAGGAGCCATCTCAGAAGAAGGCACCATCAAACAAGGAAGAGTGAAACACAGCTGTGAACTGTTTGTCAGGCCCATTCTACCATCCAACGAAGCGGAAACCATCGAACTAGCCATCACATCAGCTCTGCCAGCTGTCAAACCGCCAGCTGATGTCACACTTATCGTCAACAGCTCTCTCCTGAAAGGACTACAACTCGCCGACGGAGATCTTGGTGGTCCAGTAGACGTCATCATTGGCACTCAACATCTATCCTACTTCATCAAGGAAGGCTCTGTCAAGGTCTGTCCAGACTCCCGAATTTGGAGCAGGCAGCTGCCCTTCCACAGGCACCTGCATGATGACCAGACTGGAGGAAAGTAACTTGCAAGAATCTCTCACCAAACTGTGGGAAACAGATCAAGTGCCAACTGCCTCTAAACTCACTCCAGCTGAACAGTCAGCAGTGCAACAGTTTAACGACAACCTGTCCATCAAACAGGAGGACGGCCGTTATGTATCAGGACTGCCGTGGATAGACAACCCTCCAGAACTGGGCCAAACTCAACAAATGGCCAAATCTCGTCTGCTATCCAAGGAGAGGAAGATGCAATGCATGGGCAAGCTCGACAGTTTCAAGTCTGAGGTCTTGCAGTATCTGGAACTCAAACATGCAGAGATCATCCCTCAATCTGACCTGAACAAACCCGGGTACTACATGCCCATGCACGGTGTCATTAAGGAGGATTCCACAACCACGAAGATTCGTCCGGTGTGTGACTGTTCTGCAAGGTCTTCCACTGGTCACTCCTTTAACCCTTTCGTTCCCAATCCCGCTTTGAAGCGGGTGAAGACCGGTTGACTTCTCCGAATTTAAAAAAATAGTTACTTTATAGCTAGAACCTTCAGATTGCATACACAGGTGCCCAATGCGTTGGAGAAGCATCTAAAATAGCTTTCAGCCAGGGCTGCTTCGACAGTACCTCACAGCAGTTGCGTTTATTTCTTTCTCAGCAAAAAAAAAAATCATCGGTTCTCCGTCGAATTTTAAAAAAAGTTACCTTCTTCACAGCAGCTTCATTTATGGATCCAGTCATCTCCAGAGCTTTGTAGAAGCAGCGAAAAATTGCTTGAGCCCAGTAGCCTTCCGTAACACATCGAAACAACCGCTTCTTTGCCGACCAAGACTTTGCGGTTTGACTTACTGTCTTCTTTTTTTTTTTATAAAATCGCCAGTTCAACTGGGGGCCTCCCCATTACGTACAGTCTTAGGTAATGCTTATTACATCATAGGAAAAAAGTGAGCGTGTCGTGTGATCCAGGTAACTATGCAAAAAAAAATTTTTTTTGAAGTCAATTTGGAAAGATGGCGTCTACCAGTTACAGTGCTGTGGAAGTTTTAGACTTGCTTGATACTAACTCTAGCGATTCAGGATCAAGCGGAGAAGAGGGAGACGACATCTAGGGCTATAGGAGGCCCTGTATCAGGGTTGGGGACCAGACCCCGTCAACTCTGACACTGACAATGGAAGTCAAGAAGATGATCGATGTAAGCTTGTCTTTCTCTTGTCTTTCTCTTGAAAACTAGCAAGCTTCTGTGGTGGAATGGACTTATTTATAGCTATATTGAGATAGAGAAAGCTGTTTAGCTATAATATATATATATTTCATTGAGTTTTGAGATTTGAAAGTGGGTTGTGGTTTGTTGAACAATTTCAAATTTTCAAAAAAATTTAATTTTTTTTACCAGAATGTACTACTAGGACCAGATGTGTATGCAGTCACCGACTCGATTGTGAAGAGGGATTGTGAAGAGGACGCAGATGAGGCAACAGGAGCAGAGTCTTTCATTGATGAAGGAGATGCCGGACCTGGCAAAGTATACTCGGAGCCCCACCCCCCCTCCCTCCCAAACAAAAATCCTGTATGAAACCATACAATACATCATAAAGTTGCAATTATATAGGATCATGAATAATTTGTTGTTTGTATTACAAATATCTTTGTTGTTTGTGTTTTTGTGTATATGAAATTGTTTTGTAGTGGAGCTCCGATGTCCGATGGCATATGTTCCTTGTGGACACTCATAGATGTCTCCTACATGATCACAATCAGCACCAAACACAGCAAACAACATATTTTATTGTTGAACTAATATAATATTGGTATAAAGTACATCAAACAATATTATTTCTATTTTTTTTTTTTTTATTGATGGGAAAAGTGGAATTTTTTGGGGAAAAAAATTTTTTTTTTTTAAAGTAATAGTAGAGGGCCTAAATATTATTCAATTTTCTCAATCAAAAAATGAGGGGAATCCCAAACTCTTGGTCTATTTAGTGATATATGGTTGCTATGGGGTTTTCCCAGCCAGCATCGAGTTTAAAAAATAAAACGGTAATGCACTATTCCGCGGTAGAAGATTAGATTTTTCCGCGCGCGTCCAAACAATTCGGGAACGAGAGGGTTAATGACTGCCTGTTGCCAGGACCAAGCCTGTACCCTGCCATCACTGACATCTTGTTGGTGTTCCGCCAGAGCACCATAGCCCTTACGGTGGACATCAGCAAGATGTTCAGGGAGATCCACCTGCTCATCAAGGAGAAGGATTTCCACTGTTTTCTTGCACGAGACCAGTCAGGAGAACTCATCCATTGCCGCATGACCAGACTGACCTTCGGTGTCCGGTCATCACCATTTGTGGCAACTGCTGTCATCCGCCACCACGCCAAGAAGCACAAGCATCAGTTTCCTGAGGCAGCCAACTGCGTACTGAACTCCTTCTATGTGGATAATGTTCTGACGGGCACAGACACTGTTCAGGAGGCCATCCAGCTGTTCAACTCCTTGTGTCAACTCTTCAGGCTGTGTGGAATGACACTCAGGAAGCTCAGGACGAACTCCACTTAACTCAGGGCAGCTGTACCAGAGCGGCTGGTCAAGATGGCAGACCTTGAGATCACCTCCCAGCAGCATCCACTGAAGACCCTCGGAGTTCACTGGAATGTTTAGACTGACTGCTTCCATATCTCTGCTCCATCAGTACCTACAACAACCAAAGTTACCAAGAGATGGATTGCGTCGTGGGGGGCCAAACTCTATGACCTCCTCGGTTTTTTCGCTCCCGTTGCCATTATACCAAAGCTACTCTTACAAGAACTCTGGGTGGCCAGGTGCGACTGGGACGAGGAAGTGTCAGACTCTGTCCTTCAACGGTGGCTGCCATGGGCGGAAGAACTCCCGTCTGTAAAACTCCATCCAATCCCTAGGAAGTATCCAACACTTACCTGGAACACCAACTACATCACATTACATGGATTCTCAGATGCTAGCAACCTGGCACTGGGAGCAGTTGTCTATGCCAGATTTCAGCAGCCTGACGGCACTGTGACATCCAACATCATCATGGCTAGAGCGAAAGTGTGCCCAGTCAAGAGACGCAGCATTCCCAAACTTGAATTAGAAGCAGCAGTCATCCTAACCAAGCTCCTCTACTACCTGGCCACCATCCTACATCTCTCAACAAACCAACTCCAACCCTGGACAGATTCTGAAATAGTGCTTGCCTGGCTCAGAAAGATGCCCTGCAGGTTGGAGACATTTGTGGCAAACCGCACTTCCTTCATCCTGGAAGCATTGCCAGAGTCAAGCTGGCGACATGTTTCCACACACAAACCCTGCCGACATAGCAAGTCGAGGTTCATCAGTAACAGATCTAACAGCATCATCTCTGTGGTGGAAGGGACCTCCTTGGCTCACTCAACATCCATCTACATGGCCACCTACCAAACTACGACCACTGACCCGCCCACTCCCTGGTGAGACAGCTGTCACATTGATGGCAGTTGCCAAGCAATCGAAAACTACCTGGCACGTCTTCAAGAAGTTTGGCAGCTATTCACAACTGGTCAGAGTGTTAACCTGGGCCAAACGCTTTCTAAACAACTACTACAAACTCCAACCGTCTATCAAGAGCAACCATCTCACATACAAGGAGCTGTCTGACACCAAGATGTACCTGATTCGCGTGCAACAGCACCTACACTTCCCGGAGGTCTTTGACCACCTTAAGAGGAAGAAGCACTTGCCAGAAAACCATTCCCTGGCCGGGCTGTCTGTCTCTGTGGATGACGACAACGCCTTAGTGGTGACAGGCAGAGTCAGGCAGCAACAAACCAGAACACCCAGGAGGATGTGGCCACTCTCCACTGTCGAGGACCACACCAGATCTGACAGCATTCACGCATGTGGGCATTGACTTTGCGGGACCCTTCAAACTCAAAGAAGGATCTACCCGCAAGCCAGTGTACAGCAAGGCGTATGCATGTCTATTCATCTGCCTAAAGACCAGAGCTGTCCACACAGAAGTCTGCTGCACTATGGAGACTGAAGAATTCCTCTGCAAGTTGAGGAAGTTGTGCAACTGACGAGGTACCCCTACCCACATCTACACTGACTATGGGTCAAATTTCATCGGTGCCAGCAACGACCTGAGAGACATCAGAAAGCTTTTCCATTCTGCCAAAGACAAAGCAACAACCATCATGTCTGAACAAGACATCCAGTGGCAGTTCAACCCAGCTCGTACTCCCCACTTCGGTGGCTTATGGGAATCAGGGGTGCGAGCCATGAAGAACCAACTAAAGAAAATAGCATCACCATACCCTATGAGGCAGGATGAGCTGGAGTGTCTGCTAGCCGAGGTAGACGCCATACTCAATAGCCGTCCACTGGCGCCCATGGAATCCACCAGACGACCATGATGATCTTGTCATCACACCAGGCCATTTCATAGCAGGAAGAGCCCTCAGGTCACCTCCAGCAAGGGCAGCTGGCTCTGGGAACATGTTACATCTCAGACATTGGCAGCTGGTCAGACGCCTCCAGCAGGAGCTTTGGCAATCATGGAGAGCCTGTTATCTCACTGCAATGGAGGCCAGGACAAAGTGGAAGAGGCCCAGCAACAATGCCAAGGTGGGTGACATAGTCTTTGTCAAAGACCCCACTCTGGCGCAGGGCAGATGGCCACTTGCCAGGATCGTAGCTGTACATCCAGGACCTGACAACCTTGTCCGTACTGTCGACATCAACTGTCGGGGTAAAACTTACCGCCGTGATATACACCATCTCGTAAAGCTGTACCTAGAAGAAGAACCGGAGAAGCAGAAGAACTGCCCCCCGCCCCCCAGTATGTCCAGGATCCGAGGAAGATCCTGACAACCGCCTACCTGACACAGAAACTGTGGACAACTGAACTTAATTATACATTATTAACTTATTCATTCCTTATTCATTCCTTTTATCACGTCACCCAATTAACCTTTTATCACGTTACCCAATTAACTTTGTATTTACGCGCTTGCGCGTCTTTCCCTGTATCACCCATTTAACCTCATCATCAATTGTAATTATTTAGTCTGCTCGACGGATTAAATTGATGAAAGTGAATTTGTGGTGCTAGCGTAATTTGGCTGCTAGTTAAGTGAGTGGACTCTGGTCCTTTGAGTAACTGTAGAAACCACCCGCAGGCTGTCTTACAAACAGAACCTGTGCAGTGACTTTGACTAAACTTTTCTTCGGCAATTCAATTCTAACTAAAACTTTTTTCTTTCAATTCTTTCTTCTGCAGCATTGAAGTCAGTATTTTATACAAAATTTCCATACTTGAAATTAGTATATTTGGGGTCATGTATATGCTAGTTGAAATACTAGTTTTTAGTAGCTATATTTAGCTAATACTTAAAATAAGTACTTTAGGGGGTCCGAGGTACTCATTATTAGTTTAATAAATTATACACCTTAGTATATGAGTATACTTAAAATCAAATCCAGATGCTAAATGTTTATCAAGTCAGTACTACATTTTAGTGTATTTACCTGCTTAAAAGTAGTATTTGAGTATGTTAAACTGCTTAAAATCTGTGCTTGAAGTTAGTATTTAAATACTCATTTGAAAAGTAGCATTTTTATAATTAGTAGCAGCATAACTTAAATTTAGTTCTCACAATTGCTTGTCACAGTTAGTATCATTATAAGTATTTTTCTACTTCAATCAAGTACATCGTTTTTTACAGTGTATATATCTGAAATCTCAATTGAACACGACTGAGAGTCAGCTTCGCTCGCTTCGCTCGCTCGCTGAATAATCACGTGAGCTAAAAATTGTAGCTAAAGAGTGGCCGGCCGGCTTGTACTGCTGTTGCAATTGTAACGCTTCACGCGTGTAAGGAGGCTAGAGTCGAGTTATATACCGTGGAGCTGATCTGTTTTAACCCAGAGGCGCTCCCTTCGCTCTGTTGTTTGCTTCTTTCTTTGTATCGTCACCACGGTAGACTTGGCTGTTTTTCCTACCCCCAAAACAAACTTTTCTAGATAGAACCCTTATTAATATTTTAGGTCTTGGTAACTTTTTTTTTTTTCAAATAAAACATTGCATGTGAATACAATAGAGGATATTGTGAATTAATAGTATTGTTCATGTAGGTGATAGCAAGATATGCTTCTTTTTGTCTGTATGCAAAATGACTCATCATAATTTAAATGATGATATTCTAATGTTTTTAGGAAATCAAAGTCCTTAAGATGAAGTATGATTGCAGTCAAGTTGTGCCAAGAACTGAGTTTAAAATGTTTATACAAGATCAAATTTCAGCATACTTATACCAACAAACACTTTTATGTAGTGCTGGACAATTAGCAAATCTTCTTATACCTTTGATAGGTTGAAATATGGGATATGTAGCAATTAGCCCTGCAGTCTGTGGGATTTTGACAAGCATAGTTTATTCTGTATGTTGGAAATAGCGTATGAACTCTGTGTGGATCTATCATATTAACAGTCTGAACTTTGTGAATAGATTTGCCTAAGTTGTTGGTAAAATGAAATTTACTTGTATTGTATAACTTAGTGATATTTCCATCACTGTGAAGTGTAATGTTGTCGTACAGACTCTTTTTACAAGAGTAAACCAATGTGGGTACACATACGAGTAGATATTTTTCATTTTACCAGCTGGGATAAAATATTTGTCGAAATCTATGATCATCATGTATCGGTAACTATTCTGGTATCGGAAGATGCAGTCTAAATATTTTAAGGTTTAGGAGTAGTAATAGACTTGAGAACTATTTAAATATATTTCCCACAGTACTATCACATAAACTGTGCCGGAATCAATCAAGTTGCTTAGGAGAACTGATGAGTTTATATTTGGGATGAAATATTCCACTACATTCAGATGGATAAACTTGACTCCAATAGTCTGGTGATATGGAAGTGAATAGAGACAGTGTGGTAAAAGTACTATGGAAGATTAACAATGAAACAAGAGCAGAGCCTGTGCGTACAGCAGTTGTTACTTTTTCGCAAGGTCGTGAGAAGAATGGAAGTTATGGTATGTGCCACAGGCTTTGGTGGACCAATCCAATATTTAGACTACAGTCTGTGTGAGTCATTTTGAAAGCAGCATGGAGCCATATCATAATAGACAGCTCCTCCACAGATGAATTCGCATACTTGTGAGTCCATCCACTTCTCACAGCCTACAATGGAGTTCTTGAGACTCTTTTCCACTGGCAGCAATATAACTGTGGCATTGTTGTGACTTTGTTGAGAACGAGGGTCAAAGTAGGCTGAGATTGCAACAACTCTATTTTCGCTGAAACCAGAAGCACCATACTGATACTGCAGAGGCTTCGTCCACAACTCAGTAATATTATTTAGGCGGTGAAGCCAGATATTCATGGTTACACCACTCAGAAACAATGCTGCTGTAAATATTGTAAAGATAGTAAAAAGTATTTTAATGGACACTTTCATCCTTCAGGATCCAGTCGGACCGCATCCTCCGCGGACCTCACTTATAATGTCCTCGCTCTAGATGTCACACTCACTTTACTAATGTATACTTTACACACTTATTTAGCTGTAATTATTATCATTAACATTTCCTTTTTTTTCCTTTTAGCTAACTAGGATGCTCTTTTGTATATAGAGTTTGTCCTTTATCCACCCTTCTTATCACATTACATCTTTTTTAATCTTTGTTATAACATAGGCTCCAACTGTCCTTAAATTCGAAGGACAGTCCTTAATTTTTGGACTTTGTCCTTCGTCCTTCAAAGGCTTGCTACTGCTCTATTGTTTGTCCTTAAAACAGCACTGACCTCATATAGCTAGCTATAAATAGAGCAGCTGACTTTGCACATGCCCAGCACTAGCCAGCAGAGCATGCATTGCATATTTGCCGTATTAATTATAATGTCACCATGTATATACACTGTAACTACAACTGCAAGCTTGCATTGTTTTTAAGATAAGCTATAAATAATATCCATCATGACATGTACAAAATTATTAAAATATACAGCTGCTATAGCCATGCAATTGCTGCCAGCTCTCTCAACTGCTTACTGGTCAGGTCTGAACAGCTTTCTTGCTTTCTGAGTCTCATTCCTCAGACCTCTAAACTTGTAGTGTCTTCAATAAATTATGTCTGATTCTTTGCCTGGGCCTACACTGGAAACCCAAATGACTATGTCATTTTGATCCAAGCTGGATTCAACAGTTTCCAGGAATTGGGACTTCTTCCAAGGGTACGTATATATGTCATAGTTCTAGAGATACACATTTCATGTAAACATAATAACAGGTAATGCATATGCAAGATGTACTTACTGTGCATCAGACGTCAGCATATCTAATGGTGGGCTCAGTAATGTGAAAACTCATTTAGCTACATGGAAAGCATCACCAAGAGATGGCCACAGCCTGCTCTTCAAGGTCAGTGAAAACATTTTTCCAGCCACAGGCACCTCAAGGTGTAATTGAAGCAGAGGCTCTGTGGACACAGTTTGTGGCTAAACATAATATTTCTTTCCAGACCAGTGACCATGCCACCAAACTCTTCAGTCGCATGTTTCCATATTCCAACATAGCAAAGAAATTTGCCTGTGGGCACACAAAAATGGCAGCAATCATCAAGGAAGCTTTGGCCCCCCATTTTCTATCTAAAACCCTAAAAGATATGTCAAATTTTTTTTCCATAATGATAGATGAGTTGAATGATAAAACGGACAAGTCCTGTATTATTCTTGTTTGTGTTTTTTATTCATGTGTGGGAGACATTCGCACTAGATTTCTTGACATGCCTATTGTCAATGTGGGTACAGCCTGTAACCTTTTTGATGCCTTGAAGTTGTCTCTCAGCAATTCTATTTCAGTAAGTGTTTGGCCTTTATGTCTGACATGACTAATGTGATGAAAGGCACAAGGTTGGTGTGCAGAAACCAATAAGGAATCAGTATCCTCATGTGTTTGATGTGGGCTGTATCTGCCATCTAGCAGATCATGCTGCGAAGTCGGGTATGGAAGTGCTTCCCATAGACATAGATCAATTGTTCTTGGATGTATTTTATTACTTTTACCATTCCAGTAAAAGGAAGCAAGAATTTTGTGACCTCTGGTGTTCTCTATTTACAAGTGAGCCTCAAACAGTTCTTAAGCATTGTACTACTCGGTGGCTTAGTCTATAGTGTTGTGTTGGTTGGTATATTTCTCAATTTGATGGTTTGATATCTTATTTTTGGTCCTGTAGTGAGGCTGAGACAAGTAAAGTAGTTAGCATTCTACAACAGCTTGAAAACCCTCTTACCAAACCTCTTCTTCATTTCCTGTCTTTTATTCTTCCATCAATGGGTAAGTTTAACTGTCTATTTCAGAAGCCAACCCAGAATACAACCTGTCAGTAGTACACAGTCTAGGCTGGTTTATTTGTATGCTAGCAATGTTTTGTCTATAACTGCAGTGGGTGATGATCTCAGTAAGCTAAACTTTGCAAGTGCAAACCAGCTAGCAGATGAGAATTTGGGATTTGGGGACTCAACATGGGCAGCTCTCTCTGAAATGGAAGAGGAATTTGATACAAAACCCTTCTACCAAGCAGTGCGGGATTTCTATGTGGCTTCATTGAATAAAATGCTCAAAAAATTCCCATTTGGGAACACCATTTTGAAGGATTTAGGCATCTTAAACCCTGATATGGTCTGCACTTACAACTTTACTACTATTAAGACACTTGCAAAGTGTTTTCCACAATTAGAATTGGCCGAATCTGCATCCATTGATGCACTGAGAGGTGAGGCCATGGATTTCAAGCTATCTCCAATTGAACATCCTACTGTAGAAATGTACAAGTCGGCCACAGGAGATGACAAGCCAAGACCGGGGCGTTTTTGGTATGAGGTTGGTCAGATGAAACTTTTTGATGGAGAGCCGAGACTTCCTTTGTTGGTGAGGCTGATGTCAGGTTTGATGTCAATTCCTGCTTCAAATGCTGACAGTGAGAGGGGCTTTTCCATGCTTAGAAAAGTTCATACTGATCAGCGACTATCTCAGAAACAGTCAACAATAATTTCTTTAATGACCATCAAGTTCAACAGTGACGAATGCTGCCATGACTCAATTTTTAGTGAAGAATTTCTCACTAAGTGCAAAAAAGCAACTGTACTGCATAAGCTAGCCATTGGTAGCACACTGGCCTTAGTTTATCTCAGGTAAAGTGAGATCATAGAATATTTTTTAACTTTCTACACTGGAGGTTAAGTTATTTATTTAATTATTGATTCAATTGTTTGATTAATTTAGTCATAAATTAATTTATTATTTACTGTATGTTGAATAGCAACCACACATTCAATATTGATGCATACAGGTTTAGTGGTGTAATTTTTTGTAGTAAATGAAATACTTGCACTATTTCAAATCCCTCAGTGGCATTTTAATTGAACGGCAATCTTCTCCCATACATTTGGGTGGTACACGATACTGAAGAAAGTGTACTGTTGTTGTATTTGTTGTGTATTCAGTGTACTGTTGTTGTACTTTTTTCCAATGTGCCAAAATACAATAGCAGTATACTGAATAGTGACTGTCCTAATGGGAAAAAGGTTGTACATCAGGCACCACTTGTGTGGCAGGGTACTTGCGAGTGAATAGGATAAGCAATTGAAATGATCTTATCATAATTGGAGGGGGGTAGTACTCAAGTATTCTATATTCCTGTATTGCAGCCCTCTCCAGTATGCACTTCGCCATGCGTGTAGTAAATAAAATCAATATTGTCACTTTTTGACTAAAATTGCTATGTGAGCAAAGAATCACTTTAGATATAGCTACTTGTAATTCACGTTCTTTCAATATTTTCACTACTTCCCTTTATATAATAATTATGGATAATCAAAATGTTGTTAATTTCTTTTTTTCCTTTTTTTTCCTTTGTTAAATACGACATTTTTAACTACTTTCTTTGAAAACCTGAAACTAAATGATTCATTTCATTATTCAATACGTCTTGATTGATGGCATATGGATTCGCAGGGCCGGAGGAAGCTTTATTTCAGTGGTCAGGCCAGGAAGAGGTATGGTCATGGGTGTGGCCAGTACACAGAGATATGCAAATAAATGTTGCAAGTAACCATAATGACAAATAATCTTCTTATGTATCATTGTTTGCAATGTAAGTGTTTAAACATGTATCCAAGGAAAAATTGTCAGTTTTTTCTCTCCCAAAAAGTGGTGAGGCCATAGCCTAACCAGCTTGACCATGTACTCTAACACTGATTCGGCTCTATGTTTTAAACATTTGATGGTATTAGTTAGGACCCTGTGGTGATGATGAGATCTATACTTCAAGTATCTGTCAGTGTGAGTTGGTTTCTGATGTATAAGGCGACCGACCTCTCTGGAGAGACCAAATCATGCGCCCCAAGGCGAAATGTTTTGACAAAGAAGATGGAAGGAGGTACAGAAAATCCCAAAACCTAAAAACGTACTCAATAAGAACAAAGCTGATTTGGTACAATGGCTGATTAGTAAATTGCCTTACTCAATCTAATTGCTAATTTCATCATTTTGTTGTTGTTGTTGTTGATGATAACTCAATCTATCATTTATTTATCTCTTACAGACGTCAATCTATTCATTGAATTATATATATTATATTAATGGAATAATAGTCAATAAAATTGTTATTACTTGAAAACAGAAAAGGGTTGAACCCTTGTTTCACAAACACCACAATCACATTTAACTGCAAATACATCACAACATATACATTTAATATTAATGTCAACTGGTTCATAGCCATCCATGTCTCTAAAAAGAACTTGTCGCCTACATTCTGTTTCATTTGCTGCATACAATTTAATGTCTTCACCCACCCAACAATACGTTCTAGCTTTCAAAAGAATGGCTTTCGAAAGAAGACCATCTCTGCCTGCTCTATAGAGCAGGCAGAGATGGTCTTATACCTGTCTCTTGAATATAACTTGACACATCATCAGGTAGTCCAACATGTACGATTTGTCTCACATCCTTGCAATCTATTCCCATCCCAAAAGCCACAGTTGCAACAACAATCCTTAAGTTTTTTACCATCCTTAAAAATTAGGAGGATGTCAGCTTTAAGTTTAGCTTCAGTAATGCTTGTAAACATATCCACCAGTCTAAATTCAGGAATGTCGGGTGCATCTTCAGGGTGAGTAAATTGCAAGTTGATCTTGCAGGAATATGAAAATCTTAGCACACATATCAAATGATCTGGCATAGATAATGGTCTTTGGAAAATTAATCTTCTCTTGTTTCAGCATGGCTACAAACTTTTTAAATGTCACTCCAACAGATTCAAATGAGGTGACGGAATACATCAAATTCGTCTTCGTTGGGAATTTAGCAAGAACAAAAGGATTCTTGAGTCCAAGCACATGTCTAATTGAAAGCCGATCACTTTGAGTGGCAGTAGCTGTTAGCGCCATCATGTTCACTGAAGGTGGTATCAAACTACGAACTTCTCCAATTCTTTGAAGCACTGGACGGAAGGTTTCCCCCCTGAAAAATCAAAAAATAAATTTAAGCATGACTGGATAAATACAACTTACCATTTCTTTACACAGTGAGCTTCATCAATCACAAAAGCCTTTAACCTTTCAGCATATACATCATTCTCTAACATTTTCCTCCACTTTCTGTTCTCAATTATAATCTCAGGTGTAAGAAAAACTAACTGATACATGCCATGTGAAGCCTGAGTAAACAAATCAGTATCACTTGCCACCTCTCCAGAAATACAGGCACTAGAAAGACCCTTTGAAGAGTAAATTGACACCTACTGAGAATAATTGGAATAACTTTATGTTTCACACACTATAGCTATTCGTTCATTTAACCTATGAATTCCTACCTGATCCTTCATGATCACCACAAGGGGAGTCACTACAACAACAATAGAAAACCCACGCTCTTTATTGGCTATCCAGTCGAAAGTGTAGGGCAAAACGCAGTAACACAAGCTCTTTCCATAGCCAGTTGGTAGAATACAATAAAAACATCCCTCCCTTCAACAAAAGTAACCGTTATATCGAGTTGTTCAGGCTTCAAAATGGGGTACCCAAGCTCCCTGGCTGCTTCCGCAACGATTCTGCTAATCTTTAGCCTCTCCATCTCCACAACCTCTTACACATCCGCGGTTCTGTGCCGAACAAACCACCTACGCACTCTGTGACCATGGCGACCGCAGATTTTGAATACCGCAATCTGATTAGACTGCAACGTACGTTGCAGTGGGGAACAAGTCCAGAGCACAGGCTTGACACCCGATATGACCTCCCGTTGTACAGTTGAGGTCGGGCTACGCCCAACTACCTCCAAACCACAATGATGGGTAATACTAGTGATGTGCTTGAGCACAAATGGCGAGCGAGCCTAAAGACTATAATATTTTTATATGAATGATTTTGACTTCTAACACTAAAGCTACTGAAGCATACAGGGTAAAGGGATTTCAGTGCCATAGTAACAACTAACTCTCTGCAACTGCTTGAATTGAAGGAAAAAAACAACAAAACAATACACGTTATTTAAAAGTTTTCTTTGTGATATTCTTTAGCTAAGTAGTGGTTGTAACACACAATGCTTTGACACAACTGGACATGCACCTACACAGACTTACCTTCGCAATAGTATAGTGGACAATGTATTTTCAAGTAAATACTGTTGCGCACGGCTTATAACCATGACAAAGAGTGCATTGACTTACCACCGCCACTAACTCGAATAGAAATGGAAGTCCCTTAAGTTTTCAAGTTTTAACTGCACCCGCAAAAGAATTCAAAAAGGTAAACAATTCGATTTCTAGGGTGATACGGGTACTGATCGATAAACAGAGGATTCTGTTTAGTGAAGTTTGGGACGGGGTCGACAACCGAACTAACACAAAAACCTGAGCGTCAAAGTACAAAAATGCCTTACGTACGTCCATACATATATACAAATAAATAAACTAGTGATGTGCTTGAGCACAAATGGCGAGCGAGCCCAAAGACTATAATATTTTTATATGAATGATTTTGACTTCTAACACTGAAGCTACTGAAAATAAGGTCCAGTTTGTTTATTTAAGTAACAACTAACTCTCTGCAACTGCTTGAATTGAAGGAAAAAAACAACAACAAAACAATACACGTTATTTAAAAGTTTTCTTTGTGATATTCTTTAGCTAAGTAGTGGTTGTAACACACAATGCTTTGACACAACTGGACATGCACCTACATGCACCTACACAGACTTACCTTCGCAGTAGTCTAGTGGACAATGTATTTTCAAGTAAATACTGTTGCGCACGGCTTATAACCATGACAAAACAATACACGTTATTTAAAAGTTTTCTTTGTGATATTCTTTAGCTAAGTAGTGGTTGTAACACATAATGCTTTGACACAACTGGACATGCACCTACACAGACTTACCTTCGCAGTAGTATAGTGGACAATGTATTTTCAAGTAAATACTGTTGCGCACGGCTTATAACCATGACAAAGAGTGCATTGACTTACCACCGCCACTAACTCGAATAGAAATGGAAGTCCCTTAAGTTTTCAAGTTTTAACTGCACCCGCAAAAGAATTCAAAAAGGTAAACAATTCGATTTCTAGGGTGATACGGGTACTGATCGATAAACAGAGGATTCTGTTTAGTGAAGTTTGGGACGGGGTCGACAATCGAACTAACACAAAAACCTGAGCGTCAAAGTACAAAAATGCCTTACGTACGTCCATACATATATACAAATAAATAAACTAGTGATGTGCTTGAGCACAAATGGCGAGCGAGCCCAAAGACTATAATATTTTTATATGAATGATTTTGACTTCTAACACTGAAGCTACTGAAAATAAGGTCCAGTTTGTTTATTTAAGTAACAACTAACTCTCTGCAACTGCTTGAATTGAAGGAAAAAAACAACAACAAAACAATACACGTTATTTAAAAGTTTTCTTTGTGATATTCTTTAGCTAAGTAGTGGTTGTAACACACAATGCTTTGACACAACTGGACATGCACCTACATGCACCTACACAGACTTACCTTCGCAGTAGTCTAGTGGACAATGTATTTTCAAGTAAATACTGTTGCGCACGGCTTATAACCATGACAAAACAATACACGTTATTTAAAAGTTTTCTTTGTGATATTCTTTAGCTAAGTAGTGGTTGTAACACATAATGCTTTGACACAACTGGACATGCACCTACACAGACTTACCTTCGCAGTAGTATAGTGGACAATGTATTTTCAAGTAAATACTGTTGCGCACGGCTTATAACCATGACAAAGAGTGCATTGACTTACCACCGCCACTAACTCGAATAGAAATGGAAGTCCCTTAAGTTTTCAAGTTTTAACTGTACCCGCAAAAGAATTCACAATTCAATTTCTAGTATGATACGGGTACTGATCGATAAACCAGAGGATTCTGTTTAGTGTAATTTGGGACGGGGTCGACCACATAACTAACACAAAAACGCGAGGGTCAAAGTACAAAATGACATATGTACGTCCAAACATATATACAAATAAACTAGTGGTGTGCTTGAGCACAAATGGCGAGCGAGCCTGATAGTTAGGTAACATAAAATGTTACTATTTTTAGCTTACTTCATGCAAACACTATATTAGCAGTTATGACATTTGATTTCAGCAAACAAATACAAAATCACTCTCTTACCTGATTAATGGTAACTTTTGTAGTATCAAACATCAACCATTCTGATAATCTCAATCACCAGTAACTCTTGAACAAGCTCTCAGCTACGATAAAAAATAAACCAGTGTTATTATTTGTAATTTTAGCCAACAAACATGGAATTACTACTTACATCATTCTTGAGTATTGATAACTTCTGTAGTATCAAATTGAAGTTACTTTGACCATCTGAATTACCTTGAATTCTTGACAACAAGCTTTCACCTACAAAAACAAAAGACAATCAATTTTTAGCACACAAATACAAAATTACTTTCTTACCTCATTTTCTTGAGCAGTGGTAACTTTTGTAGTACCAAATTTGAGCCAATCTGACTATTTGAATTTACCAGTCACTGTTGACAAGCTCTTAGCTACAAAAAAAAAAGGCCAGAGTTAATTTTGCATATTTAGCTAACAAATATGGAATAGCGTACTTACCTCAGCTTCCCTCGAGAAGTAGTAGCTTCCTTAGCATTAATACTACGGCATTCTGACTATCAACGGCTCTTGACAACCAACAACCGGCACTCCGTATCCCCCCATAAAACGGCGGCTTAATGCTGTAGTTTCAGAATAAACTGGAGTCAAGCCTAAATAGCCGTGTTTTTAGGAGAAAAAAGTTCCCCGCGCGCGTTTAAAGAGCATACGTACCATCCATATATACATACATATATACTAGTGGTGTGCTTGAGCACAAATGGCGAGCGAGCCTGATAGTTAGGTAACATGAAATGTTACTATGTTTTAGCTTACTTCATGCAAACTCTATAATAGCAGTTATGACATTTGATTTCAGCAAACAAATACAAAATCACTCTCTTACCTTATTAATGGTAACTTTTGTAGTATCAAACATCAACCATTCTGATAATCTCAATCACCAGTAACTCTTGAACAAGCTCTCAGCTACGATAAAAAATAAACCAGTGTTATTATTTGTAATTTTAGCCAACAAATATGGAATTACTACTTACATCATTCTTGAGTATTGATAACTTCAGTAGTATCAAATTGAAGTTACTTTGACCATCTGAATTACCTTGAATTCTTGACAACAAGCTCTCACCTACAAAAACAAAAGACAATCAATTTTAGCACACAAATACAAAATTACTTTCTTACCTGAGCAGTGGTAGCTTTTGTAGTACCAAATTTGAGCCAATCTGACTTTGAATTTACCAGTCACTGTTGACTAGCTCTTAGCTACAAAAAAGAAAGGCCAGAGTTAATTTTGCATATTTAGCTAACAAATATGGAATTGCGTACTTATCTTAGCTTCCCTCGAGAAGTAGTAGCTTCCATAGCATTAATACTACGGCATTCTGACTACCAACGGCTCTTGACAACCAACAACCGGCACTCCGTATCCCCCCATAAAACGGCGAAGTTTTGAAATGAAGTCTGGAAAAGGGTCTTCAATGCCATAGTAACCTGTCGAATCAACTTTTTGTGTCTTGAAAACAAGCGTTTTAGCAGGAATTTTCTCATACTTTGGAGCTTAAGTATAAAGTAAGGTTTGTTTAATGCTGTAGTTTCAGAATAAACTGGAGTGAAGCCTAAATAGCCGTGTTTTTAGGAGAAAAAAGTTCCCCGCGCGCGCGTTTAAAGAGCATACGTACCATCTATACATACATACATATAACATATACCCGATTTTGCATTATCCACCCCTAATACTGTCTCGCTCGCTTCGCTCGCTCGCCAACAAACATCCCCGATTTTTTCATTTTTACCCCTGTAAGTGTCTCGCTCGCTACGCTCGCTCGCCAATAAATCTAAGTCGAATGTTTGTATTTCTAAGAAATCGTGTTAGTTTTTTTTTTAAATAGTGACTGTCTACAGGAAACCCATCAATTTTTTTGCACTTACAGAGTTATCAGTATCCAATAACTGAGCTCTCATTGCAAGTAGCTCAAGCTTTTCCCAATATATTTGACCTAACCGTTTCCCCTTAGTAGATAGTTTGTTTGTTGTTGTTATTTTCTTTAACTTTTACACACTGGCCTTGTTGTGCTCAGTTTTCCCATATACAGTCAGAATTTTTGTTTGAACTTCAGGAAGGGAAAATAAAAATAAAAAATAGAAAGAAAGAAAGAATAGGAAGGGAAGAATGAGAGGGAAACTAAAAAGAAAGCAACAGCTGATACTAATTTCCAAGAGTTGCTGTGATCCTGTTTCTTAGAAGTCTTTCTCTCTCTTGTGACTTTACTTGCATGTGCTGCAGCGGTGCTCAGCTCTACTGCAATTGCACTCTAGGTTATTTATCTTAAAAAGCTTAAGAAACTGCTGAACTAAATGCTAAACATGACATCGTGTTGGCATGATATTAGTGTGTTAATTCATACAACATTTGTGATATGCATTTTTATAATAGAGTATAAAGAAAGAAGAACAAACTATTAAATTTTTGGATTCCCTCCATATTCAACATAACTTTGTAGCTGAGAAACTCAAGTACAGTTCGTCCAGCTTAAAGAGTAGAAAGTACAGATCTCAAAACTTAGACTAGTTGCAATCACAATAAGCTTAGCCATACCTTTTTTGTGTTGTTAGATCCCAATCCACTCGAAACTAAGTCATATAAAACAGCATAAGTATAAGAACTACGCTATCTCCATAGACATTCCATACATTAAGCGCCGTTTTTTTTGACGTCACAAATTCGTCCGACCTACGTCACAACTCGTAGTTAAACTTGAGCCGCGCCCTCACACGGCAACTCCTATTCGGGAACTTCCCTTATTTAAAGGGTGCCCTGCCACCGGAAACCGAGGCGCGTAACCCGCAAATTGACTGTTTTTGCTATGTCTTTATATTTCTTTTTCTGTGTACTGTGGGCTTACTTTGTTGTTACAGGTAGAATGAGCACCAATAGAGGACTCCACCAAGCCAAATTTGAAGAATGAAGACCCGCCTGGGACGGAGATACAGCTCTGCACACTGCGCTCATTATTTTTCCAGAGGTAGCCTGAGGGCTTCTTCGCAACATTACAGAGCCACATTTCTAATATCTATATTCTTTTTTTTTGTAAACAGTAAAATTTCATGCCGTTTTACTCGTGCGTTATTCTAAAAAAACTCTCTGTAACTTTATTCTAAGGGGGGTATTTTGCTTGTGCGCAAAATTTGGATTCAATTCAGTGATCCAGTTCCACGAAATATCAATTTTTATTTTCAAGTTGACAACTGATTCGCAATTTCACCCCGCCCCCCATAACGTTGAGCTCGGCGAACGCGCAATTTATTTGATAAGATAATCAATTAACTTGTGACAGCTCTAAAAAGAGCCCATTTGTAAACAATAATAAGAAATACAAATGAGCCGTGAGATGGCCGTTGTAACTTTGGAAATAGTTAGTCCCTCGAGCAAAAGTGATGGTGTATTCCCGATGTTGCTTGGAGTTGGTTGCTCATTAGTGGGAGCGGGTAGTTCAGCACAAGATTTAGACTTGTAGGCGATAGGGCTGAAGAGTATAGCGGTAGCAATCCTGATGGAAAGAACTGAAGTGATGGTGATGGAGTCTATACGCAGCGGAGTCTCAATACAAGGTTGGTGGAATTGTCGGAGCTGGTACCAGTCAGGGTGGAGTTGGTCATGGTTGAGACAGAGTTTTAAGCTGCTCCAATGGCTTCACAAGTACAGCTTCATTCCCCTGCAAGTATAATAGAAGGATGTTATTCGAAATGACTGTCTCAGACTAGTACACTACATACAAGTTATAGCTCACAGACCGTTTGTGTCCACCTGCTTCGCGGTTTTTGGCGCCAAAGTTAATTGATTGTTTGCGTGGCTCGGTTACGGGCCATCTCCCGCGTTTTACCAGCGTGTCCAACATCCCCTGGTTTAGTTCACAAATGCGCAAGCGCAACACTCTGACATCACAAATACGTCGTCATTGAGATAAGAGCTTCCTCAAACGTCACAACTTACACCGAAAATACTAACACTCTCACAAAAGCATTTTTATTTCCCTTAATTTTCAAGATAGGGGTTTCAAATTCATATGGATTAAAATACAACTATTTAGGTATTTTATATTAAATTCTCAAGACACTTACTTCAAAATTGCAAAATTACCAGCTTAAAGCATTTGGGGAATTTAGTTTTTTATAAAAAATGAAATTAAAAATAAGTAAAATAGTATTAAAATATAAAAATGTGGTACAAATCAAATTAATGAGCCATAGATTCAGTCTGCAAAATCTTTAGACACTCGAATTCAATTTACTCTTTTTCTGGCTTAAAAACATCAAAAATATCCTCCATTTATAGGGTCACTTCTTCTATCTATTACCACAGTTGTGACCACAAACCACAATTTTTTAAAACATAATCAATTTCAATATATATTAATTTGTGTGTGTGTGAAGTTTCAGCTTCCTGACATCAATCTGACTGCACATGTATACATTTAAAGAACAATTAACAAAAAACAGAACTTTCTACTCTTTAAGCTGGACGAACTGTATGTTTATTTTATTTATTGTGATTACATTTATTAACAAGATATTTAATATTTCATAGGCTATTCCTAAAATTTGTGTATCCGGAAATATTGGACTGGACAGTAGTGCACGATGATGATGTAGGTTTTAAACATGAGATTATATGCATGTTCGTAAGAATAAATGTATTTCTCCCAAGATTATGCCGATTCAAACAAACTCTTATGACTGTGGAATTTTTATTATAAAGGTTAGTAAGTGTTGTAAGTCATTTGGGGCAATTAATGAGCTAATCTTTGGTATACATTTCCTTTGGACTTACTACAATTTTTTTATTGTGGTCATGTCATCTTGACAAACAATATAGTTACTTTCTTAAAGAAAATTACAGGCAACTTCTCAACATACTAAAGTAACAAATTATATAGCATTGTGTCCAGAACCTCTAGATATATACATGAACACTTATCTGTTCCACAGGTACTCTAGAAGTATTTTATAATAACAGATTTTCCATTTTCAATCTTTGTTTTTCCCAAAAAGAGGATGAAAAATACTAGATGTGGCTGTTATAATATGGGGTCTCCCCTATATTGGCCCTAATTACATAACTTTTGAGCCATTTAAGAATCACCTGTATCGTGCAACAATATTTGTGCATTACAAGGTACATATAAGGTGCACAGCTAACAACAGGGAGTCCTGGGTTCAGATATGTAAATTTTGCTTACATTTTTTTTTCAGTTTTCTTTTCCTAGCCTTTCTTTATAATTTCCTTTCCATTCTCTCTCTTCGAGACATTTTCCCCTTAGTTTTAGCAACCCCCCTCCCCACCTTCTCCTGTTTATTTTTATCATTCCTTTCTTCTTCATGCCACCATTATGCATTTATATTTTTTGTACCTTATATTTTCCTCTGGCACTTTTTTTTTTACAGTCAGCAGGTCCCTAGCATAAATGTAGTGATCATAATGATCAATGATAAAGGATCATACCTAATCTTCTCTCTTGCTGTGACTGTGCCACAGCATCCCCATTGGGAGGATAACTATAAAATTAATAGACTCTTCCGCAAACTCAGTTATGAAACCAACACCGTAGCCATTACTCATTACTCACTCAATTAGAATCAGCAACAACAATTTTGCCATATCCACCCCACTAAAAACCTGTATGGTCATGGCCGTACAGGTTGCTCCGGCTCCTACGCCCCTGCATATAGGAGATAAGTTTCTAAACAAACACTTATTACCATAGCAAAATGTTTTGGTATTCCAAATCTTTCTTTAGTAAATGCCTCTTTTATCTGAACCTTATCAAATGGCACTGTGCCAGCCCACTTCGTTCCAGCCATTTTGGAATTAGTCTGGAAGCAGCAAGTCTGCTTCTTATCTGGTGTTATTAAATTTCATGGAAACCAATTTATAATACAATAGGCTAATTTAGCTTACAAAAAAAATATTGGGCCTCTTTGCACTCTTCTAACTATATATGTTCTATAGTTGTTACTGAGTATTGTAAAAACCACTGTAGTGTTTTTTGCATGTAAATAGAAAATTTCTGAGAAAGTTTTTGTTGTCACAGTTGGAAAACTGAGTTAGGTAAAGAATATCAAAATTTGAAAGGATCACTCCAAGTGCCCTCGATGCTAACACATACCATTTGCACACCACACACACATACATATTATATATATATAATATATATATACCCAATTTTGCAGCAAATACCTCTAATGGCATCTTGCTCACTTCGCTCTTTTTCCAATAATAATAATAATAATAATAATAATAATAATAATAATATTACTATTATTATTATTGTTATTATTATTATTATTATTATTATTATTATTATTACTATTATTATTGTGCATATGCAGGGGTTGGCATGAAATATATGATGGCAACGATTTTATACTTCCATGAATTGTTCCAGTAAGAAATATCACTGATGTAATATGATTCTCACTCATTGTTAATTGGATTTTGTTACAGGGTAATGGCCACTTGTATCGGCAAGAAATTCTTGATATGATCCATTCCAGCATATCTGAGTGAGATTCTGAACTTTTAGTTTTGATTGGATATGCAGTGTCTTATTTGTGTGTTTTTTTTTGAAATCCTGACAGCTTTTGTCCATCTATACTCAAATCTTCTCAAGAAAATGAAAGATTATTACCTCAATTAAACACCGAGTGTCCACTATCCCTTCACCTGAAGAAAGAAGGTGATTGCAATATTTATTTACCAATATTTTACAGCATCTATATTAATCCAATATATGTGCTGTGTAAGTTTTTGTTTCCCTGCAATGACACCACTGAGCTTTTTCATTTTTGTGTGTAACTTTTGTATTTTACTTGACTTAATGTTACGCAGGTAATTCCTTCAAAGGTAAGTGTTCATCTGTTAATAAACCTGAGCTAAAGAATTTGTCTGTATTTCAACAGCAAGGTATGTGCATAATATTTTAGGTAAACTTAAATGAAATTACTGTTGTTTTTTTCCCTATAGCTTGTAATTCACAATCTGAAGCTATTGCTAGCAATCTTCCTGCTAATAAATATACATCAAAAGAAAGTGTAGTTACTTGTTTGAAAGATAACATCCAGACTTCATCAACCAGTACTACAGGCTCCATATGTGATTCTAATCTTAAAAGGTGGAGCAAACTTGATACTCACTTAAGGAGTTTGTTACCGAATGAAGAGGGAATTACATATGTGATTACAGATTTTTTTTCATTACCTAAAGAATCGTTTTTAGGGGCACCTGCTCATGCTTTCAAAAGTACCATTAGAATTAATCTTAGTAATGAAAATGATGGAAAGAAGTGGTTGGAGAGAATGATGAAACATAGCATGTGTACTTATCGCCAATCAAAAGGTAGAAAACCAGGATGTAAACGGGTTCTTTATAAAGTAGAAATGTACAGTCAACATAAAAAGAAACCCTTGACTCAGCAACAAAGAGAGCAAGCTGCAACTTTGAAAGTCCTTGATTCTGGTAAGGGATTAAAGCATGAAGTTCGTAAGAAGAAGACAGATTGTCCTTCCATTATTAAATTTAAAGTCACGGTTCCAACAAAAAAAGATCAACGTGCTTCAGTTAATTTTCCATATTTGGTGAGCCATCCTGCTATAAGTTAGCTATAATCACAACCACCCTATTGAGTCTGCACATTCTCTTTCTTTTCGTCCAATTCATCAGGAAACAAAGGAATTTTTCTTTAAGCTTTTTGAAGTAGGTCATAGTGCTTCATCTGCGCTTCATTGGAGTGAAACAAAAATGTTACTATAGTATGTCCACGTTGAGTTGGCGCGACCACAAATGTGGCAAAAGAGGAATGCACTTGGCGAAACCGGAGACCAATTAAGGTCACATGACAGTAGTAGCTCAAACACGCGAAAAGGTCGACGCCCACAGTAAAAACGGGGCGGGTCCAAGGTGCGCATTATTACCGTAAGTTTACTTGTTGAAATGAAAAAGAAGCTATGGCAGTTTCTTCCGCAGCTGTATTCAATATATGCCCAGTTATAACTAATCACTCGTAGTTTATAGTTTGTACGAGCTTCTAGTTGTGCGCTAAAACTGGTTGAAGGTTGCGGAGTGTTATCTGGAGCTACAAAGCTTAGAGGAAAGAAGCACAGGACCGCGGCTGAATGCATCCTCAAGTAAGTCTGATTGTTGTGTGCTTAAGCGTGTATTTAAACTCTATTCTTATTTCTTGGTGTGACGAATTTCTGAAGTACTCAACAGTAAATGTGAAGAATCCAGCACATCACCTACACTTTAGCTATGGCCACACACATTCCAGTATTACTTTGTGCTTCACACTGAATCATTCATATCATTTTATTCATGATTTTACTGTATTTTCTATCTACTTGTTAAATTTCAACTTTTTTTAAATTATACAAAAAAAATTGACAATTAATATAATTTATAATGACATGTACAATATATATATATAATTTTATGATGACATGAAATTGTGGTAGATACAAGCAGCAGTTGAATTTGGAGGGTGGTAAATAGCATCACCATAGCCATAGAGAACTGTACCTATATAGACATGAGGAGTAATGGACAGCTAAAGCATAAATAGTGGTATATAGAGTCTATGATGAATTGTATATCTTATTATCTTGGTCAGCAAACAGTAAATTGGCTGAGTTTCTAAATAAATCGGCCCTATTTAAACAGGTAAGAAAATCTGAGTGGACAAGCAACCCGTGATACAAACGTACCTCACATTGTAGCTTGCTCTTGTTAAGTAGCCTTGAATAGCAACAAATTCCTGAGCCTAAAATGAACCAGAATGTCACGCAGAAGGGTAGAAACGAAGTCACCAAACTACGACTGCTTTTTGTTTACAATTGTCTCAGAGGTACTGCGCACGTGTTTGGCCCGGTTTGAGCGCGTGACTAAATCCCGCCGCGTGTAGCGCGGGAAACGTGTGGTTTTATTTATTCCCATTGACTTTTCTATTGAGTTTTGAAACTGCACTTTCCCGCTGACTCAGAAGTTTTTAAAGGGAATTTTTTGGACCGCTTCGGCACGAGCTTTCGAATGGTACAAACCCCGGAAGAGTAGCTACTTCCGTTCAAAAGTTATTAACGGTTTTTACCGCGCCAAAACTTGCATTTGCAGACAGAGCTTTAAATCCAACAAAGTCAGATGTTAGCAGGCTTTATAATAAATGGAGGAAAAATGAACTTGGGCCAGACAATGGAAAAGAGTTATTTGACAAATTGGAAATGGAAATAATGTCGTATAACCAGGCTAATCAGCACAATGGTGGTCGGGCAAGGCTTTTGGTGTACCAAGATTGTTCTAATTCATGTAATGATAGTGATGGGGAGTCAGAAGCAGGAAAAAAGCCTCCAAAAAAAGAGGAAGATATCACAACCTATGATTATAGCAATTTGTACACCACTTATGAGTAGAGTTCATCAAAACATTCAGCAATCCAAAGAGATGATTTTCTGTGATTCAACGTCTTCTTTGGACAGATTCAATACCTCTCTTTTTGTGTTGTCAACTTCTAACGCCATTGGTGGATTACCATTAGGGGTTATCATTACTTCAGATGAAGAGCAGGGAACTATTAGTCAGGGCTTAGATCTTCTTAAAACTGTCCTCCCAACTAATTGCTTTTATGAAAGTGGGTCTGACAACGGTCCATCTATTATCATGACGGATGATTCTTGTGCTGAACGGAATGCTCTTCACCAGGCTTGGCCCAATTCTACTCTTCTCCTTTGCACTTTTCATTTCCTTCAAAGAAACTGGACCTGGCTTCATGATAATACAAATAAAGTACTAAATGCAGATCGTAAAGTTCTTATTACAGTTGCTAAAGGTCTTGTTTACTCTGAAAATGAGGAACAGCTGCTTGTCCGCTACAAATTATTCATTACCAATGAAGCTGTAGTGAAGTACCCAAAGTACATTGCATATGTGGGTAATCATTGGAATCGGCGAAGAGAGTGGGCTGTATGCTTTAGAAAGCATCTCCTTGTAAGAGGCAATCACACTAATCAGAAGCTGGAATAGTATGTTAAATGAACTGATATTTAGTCGTGTCAAAGCATATAATCATGTTCAGATGTTTTCATTCATAACTGAATGTATGGAGCTTTACTATTGCCGAAAGCTGCTTAGTGCTGCCCACAATCGATTAGATAGATACATTTCCCTGAAGTATCAAGGACTTAACTGCAGCAAAATTAGTTGGCGAGCGAGCGTAGCGAGCGAGACACTTACAGGGGTAACACAATTGAAAATCGGGGATGTTTATTTTTTGTAGGACGTACGTATGTCATTTTGTACTTTGACCATCGCGTTTTTGTGTTAGTTATGTGGTCGACCCCGTCCCAAATTGCACTAAACAGAATCCTCTGGTTTATCGATCAGTACCCGTATCACCCTAGAAATTGAATTGTTTACCTTTTTGAATTCTTTTGCGGGTGCAGTTAAAACTTGAAAACTTAAGGGACTTCCATTTCTATTCGAATTAGTGGCGGTGGTAAGTCAATGCGCTCTTTGTCATGGTTATAAGCCGTGCGCAACAGTATTTACTTGAAAATACATTGTCCACTGGACTACCGCGAAGGTAAGTCTGTGTAGGTGCATGTCCAGTTGTGTCAAAACATTGTGTGTTACAACCACTACAGCTAAAGAATATCACAAAGAAAACTTTTAAATAACGTGTATTGTTTTGTTGTTGTTTTTTTCCCTTCAATTCAAGCAGTTGCAGAGAGTTGTTACTATGGCACTGAAATCCCTTTACCGTGTATGCAAAATTAAAAAACTGGACCTTATTTTCAGTAGCTTCAGTGTTAGAAGTCAAAATCATTCATATAAAAATAGTAGTCTTTAGGCTCGCTCGCCATTTGTGCTCAAGCACATCACTAGTTATGAAAGTATATGTGACCGTATACGGGAAAACCCGGGCACAACGCGGCGTGCGTAAATATCGAGAAAAGATCGATCGATTTCTTAAAAATGTATTGTTTCAAGCGGACTGAAGGGAACGGTTAGGTCTATTATAGCGGGAACGACTTAAGCTACGACGATAAAACTTGGAGAGCTCAATATCTGGATGCCGACAACTCCGTAAGTGCAAAAAAAAAAATTTCGAAGGGTGCCGCGTTGTGCCTGGTTTTCCTATAGAGCTTATGCAATGACGTCATTACGCGTATAATAACAGAGCAACGGTTGCTAGCCACCATTTTGAGTGGCAAAAGTGCACGCGCGATGAGTGGCACTCTTGGAAACCTTACGGTCTGTGCTGTAGACTACCCCGTAACTGATAGAAGAAGTACTGATCTACATTATTTTACTATGGAGCAAGGACCTTCTGGATTCTCTGACTATTTCCGTGGGCTTGATGAAACTGCCCAGCGCCGCTATACAGAGAAGCTGGATAAGCTAGGAGGGCTGGAAGATCCTTACCTACATCTGGGCCAAGGACTTAAAGAAGAAGATTGGCAAAACTGGCCTAAGGTGGAGTACCCAGATATATATAATTTTTTTAATTGAATCTCCTAGCCTATACAATGGAGAGTCACTAAAGGCTTACAAAAGTCTTGAAGCCTACAATTATTATATCAATGGTTGGATAGAGAAGGCCCTTGTGTTCAAGATTCCCAACTGTAGCAACACTTACTTAGCTTTGGGCTCTGTAAAGCATTCGCAAAGTTTATCAAATCCACCAGCTAAGCCATGGGTTGCTGTTAAAAGTGAGGGGACAGTAATTTTGGCGCACTGTACATGCATGGCTGGCCTGGGTGAAGCATGCTCACATGTTGCAGCACTTTTATTTTTGCTTGAAGGAAACACTCAGCATCAAAAGAAAACATCATGTACTTCTTTGCCATGCTCTTGGCTACCACCATCTTTTCGCAGTGTTTCTTTTTCAAAGCTTGCTGATATAGATTTTGACACTCCACTTGTAAAAAGGAAGAAGATACATGAAAATACAGCTGCTAGTAATGAAGGATCCACTCTGGCAAGTAAGGGAATAAAGGCCCCGACACCAACAGAGCTTGATGAATTCTACAAAGAAATATCTACTCTTGGTAAACCAGTTATTCTTTCATTAATACCAGGATATTCTGAACCATACATACCACTGTATAGTAAAGGAACACTGCCAAATCCCCTTACAAACTTCTTTGATACCAATAATCTGAAACTGTCATATCCAGACCTTCTTACTAGAAGTGAACTTTTATTTAACTCATATAATATCACATCATCTCAAGCTAAGGCAGTACAAGAAAAAACCAAAGATCAAGCAAATTCCAAAATTTGGTATCATCAACGATCGGGTAGAGTAACTGCTTCCAAGTTTAAGTCTGTATGCTGTACAAATGTCACACAACCAGCACAATCTCTGATTAAGGCTATTTGTTACCCTGAGAGTGTCTTGTTTAAATCAAGGGCCACACAGTGGGGTTGTGAGCATGAAGATCAAGCGAGAAAAATATATCAAAAGGAGATGCGCAAGAAACATGCCAACTTGACTTTGTCGAAAAATGGACTTATTATTTCCCCTTCTTACCCCTTCATGGGAGCATCACCTGATGGCATTATTGAGTGCAGTTGCTGTGGATATGGTGTGCTAGAAATTAAGTGTCCATATTCCTGCAGAGATAAGACTTTACAGGAAAGAGTTGATGAATCTAAATTCTATCTTAGTAAAATTGGCGGAGACCTCTCTCTGGATGTCTACCATGCCTATTACTTTCAGGTGCAGTTGCAATTGAAACTAAGTGGTGCCAACTATTGTGATTTTGCTGTGTGGAATGAAGATGATTTGTTCATTCAGCGCTTAACTTTAGATGAACCTTTTGTTTCTATTGCTATGGAGAAATGCAACGAGTTTATTCAAGTGTGTGTTCTTCCTGAAATATTAGGGAAATGGTACTCACGCGAACCATTATCCACGATTCAATGTTCTCATTCCTCAGAATGTGAGGAGGGCAAAACACCAGTTTGGTGTTATTGTAGAAAGGAAGAATCTGGAACAATGATTGCGTGTGATGACGAAGCTTGTCAAATAGTATGGTTTCATGCAGAATGTTTGAGAATTAAGAAGATTCCCAAGGGTACATGGCTATGTCCAGACTGCAGAAAGAAAAGAAAGCAAAAGTCAAAGAAACTTTAATTATATTTAAACTAAATGTTTTTCACCATTACATTTGTCACAACAATTTTTTATGGAATCAATAGTACATATTCAATGAATATTGAAAGTCAAAAATTGTCGAATGAAATGACTGATTCACACAAGTTACATAAAGCACAACAAATATAAACAATTTTGTCTAGTGTACTGGAATCTTCATCTTTGCCACACATAATAAAATTAACAGGTTGTATTGACCGCAAAATAGAATATTTTTGTCGAATTAATCCTATTACTCTTTCTACATGAATTCGAACACGAGATAAGTCACGAGCCACGTCCACTTCTGCCTTACTCAATTGTTTCTTTCCCCTAGTAAATGGAGGAAGCTTCACTTCTCCACAATAGAGCCCAGCACTTTCATGAATGGTGAATCCTCGATCGGCCAAGATTAAATCACCAGCCTGAAGATTTTCCAAAAGATCACTATGTTCAGTTAAATAGACATCAGAGACACGACCTCCCCATGCTTTTGATATGAATGTAACAGCTCCCTGGGGTGATATTCCAATCAAAAATTTTACGGTGTTATGGTGCTTATAATTGGACAATGTTTGTGATCTAGCCAGTAAATTCGTTGGTCTCTCTATAAACACTTCAAAACAATCGATAATTATAACACACTTGCCATATTTTTGTCTAAAACTCATGGGCATAGTTCGAATCAACTCATCCCTATCTGGCCATTGCACAAGAGGCTTGAGTCGAACGTACAATATATCTATCCATCTCTGCAGTTGTCTGGATGCAGTAGACTGGCTTACATTAAATCTATAAGCTAAATCTTGATCACCTAAATTGAGGCGAAGCTTGACAAGAACTAAAATAAACATTTGAAAATGTGACAATGAAGTCCTATTGCCAGATGTTATCCCAGAGGACACAAACTTAAACACAGCCATTAAGGTTTTGTAACTTGGTATCCCTGTATAATATTTCACTTTCTCGTCATTATCCTCAAAAAACTTCTCTTTAAAAGGCTCTTGTACTGTCAAGTTCAGTGGTTGACTCAACTTCAATTTCTCACATTCCATTTTTAACATTTTATTTTCTTCTTCCAATCTCTCACATTTACCAGCAAGAGCCTTGTTTTCTTTACAAACAACGTGAAGTTCATCCTTTAACTTGGTTTGATATTCGTCCGACTCTTGTAAGCCTTTCAAAGTGAGGTCAGTCATTGTAAATACACCAGAGTGTGGTTCACAATAGGATGTCCATTACCAACCTCAGATAATTCCAACAAAGATCTGGCTGCTTCTTGTTTATCTCCAGATTCTACTCTTCTATTCTTTGCCAATGACACTCTTTCAAACCGCTTCACTCCCTCTTCTAATCTTCTCTTTGCAGGACTCTTTGTATGAGCAAAGACTGATGGCACATAATCTGGGGATAAAGGATCATCACTCTTCAGTCCGCAGACAAAATGAGCACTGCAAATCCAGGAATGCTCACTAGGTGCCCAGTTCTTCCTTGCCACAGCAACTACCCACTTTGCCCTCCTCTCTTCGTCCCTAGGAAAGCGGTAGAAATGAATCCCAGAACCTTTGCTGTAACGATTAGTACAACCAACTGCACAACAACTCTTTCCCATCTCGTAAGGCTTTTGCCACTCGCGGACTCGATCTGGTAAAGTACGCAATTCCCGTGACGTCATTGCATAAGCTCTATAGAAGGTCACATATGAAATTGATTCAAAAGAAAGTATCTACTTAGTTAATAGTAAGACTGAGCGAGATTTAAAATATTTGGTTAGTATGAAGTTAGGTATTTGTAATTGTAATGCTGGTCAGGATGGGTCACCTTGCTCGCATCAGGCAGCTGTTGTTAACATTATCATGTGACATCAGTAAATTGTATTCCTATTTGTCCTAAATCACGGCAAGTTTTGGCAAATATTGCATTAGGTTCTAAAGCAATACAGGAATCTCAATTTTATTCTTCACTTCATGAAAATAATCAGGTGAATTCATCGACAGTAGTGCCGTCTCAAGATTTGAAATTTGATAGTTCTGCATGGGATTTGATACGAGGGCAGGCACCTTCAGAAGACAATCAGAAAACTTTTAATGAAACAGAAGAAGAAATAAACTTGTTGAAGGAATTGAAGAGGTATTGGCAGATTTAAAAAAAAGAATTAGAGAGAGTAGTGTTGTGGCAAAAGGGACAAAAACTTTTCTGAGAAGATACAAGAACATGATATCACAGGGAAATTTTTCAAATGCAGCACTTGGTAGCGCATTGTATAAATTTGGCTGGAGTGTTGGCGGCTCTATACAGAATACGCAAGGTAAACATTTTCGACGTGGTCATCGAATTCCGATTAGTGCAAAAGCAGCAGGTAGACGTCGTGGGAAGAGTTCTAAAGGAAAAGGGAAAGCTTTAAGTGGACGTCCTAAAGGTGAACATTCATCTTTTACTATGAAACCTAGAAAAGAACCAAGAGGCAAACGAATGCATTCATTGAAATCATGTATTGAAAAAGGAACTCAGAATGCTGGCAAATGGTAACTTATCTTTCTGCCTCACTTCATTATTATATGTTACATATCATATACATTCATATATTCTATCTTAAACTATCTGTCATTTAGTATTAAATTTCATTCTTTCTTCTTTTTTTAATTTTAATGAAAAGCTTTGCTATCTGCCACAGTGGTATAATCATAAAAAAAAAGAAAATGTACAGGGGACAGAAGAAATAAGTTTTACATCTTCTACTAGTAGCCTTTGCCCGTTAAGTAATTGGAAGGCTAGGCTTCCGCACGATAGCGGGTGTGGTTCCTATCAGGCGCTTGGAGAGTGGCGGGGAAAAAACCGAAGTCGAAAGTGGGCCCAAAAAAAAAATTGGCCCGGTCCGGTTCGTGAGTCGAGTTATATACTTTTATTTTATTTTTTTATTGCTTTGCTGATAAACAGACAGGAGAGGTCAACTAGCTCAAGCTATTCTTAAGGCCTTTCCTAACATAAAGGGGAGGGGAAACTCACACACAAGCACACAAAAATGAGGTAGTAATGAAGTGAAATAAATGAATAAGTTGATAATGAGTTATGACAAGTAAACGTGTTTAAGTTAAGTTTGAAGGAGAGAGTTGAAGAGGCCGAGGCAACATCATCAGGCATGGCATTCCACTTTCCCACCACGTCTATTGGAAAGAAGTTCCTTAGATGGTTGGTTAAGACGCGGGGGCGGAAGAGTGACGTAGAGTTTTTGTGCTGCATACCTGGCCTGGGATGTGGCGTGAACAGTGAGTCAGGTACAAGAGAGTCGCGCGGAGCTGATCTGTTTTAACGCGTTCCCTTCGCTCTGTTGTTTGCTTCTTTCTTTGTATCGTCACCACGGTAGACTTGGCTGTATTTCCTACCACCAAACAAACTTTTCTAGATAGAAACCCTTACTAATAAAACATTACATGTGAATGCAATAGAGGATATTGTGAATTAATAGTATTGTTCATGTAGGTGATAGCAAGATATGCTTCTTTTTGTCTGTATGCAAAATGTCTCATCATAATTTTTAAATGATGATATTCTAATGTTTTTAGGAAATCAAAGTCCTTAAGATGAAGTATGATTGCAACCAAGTTGTGCCAAGATAAGAACTGAGTTTAAAATGTTTATAAAAGATTAAATTTCAGCATACTTAAACCAACAAACACTTTTATGTAGTGCTGGACAATTAGCAAATCTTCTTATACCTTTGATAGGTTGAAATATGGGCTATGTAGCAATTAGCCCTGCAGTCTGTGGGATTTTGACAAGCATAGTTCATTCTGTATGTTGGAAATAGCGTAACAGCTTTGTGTGGATATATCATATTTATAGTCTGAACTTTGTGAATAGATTTGCCCAAGCTCTTGGTAAAATGAAATTTACTTGTATTGTATAACTTAGTGATATTTCCATCACTGGGAAGTGTAATGTTGTCGTACAGACTCTTTTTACAAGGGTAAACCAATGCGGGTATGTAGATGCTTCCTACATCCTTTGCCTTGAACATAGTTGCCACATACGAGTAGATATTTTTCATTTTACCAGCTGGGATAAAATATTCGTCGAAATCTATGATCATCATGTATCGGTAACTATTCTGGTATCGGAAGATGCAGTCTAAATATTTTAAGGTTTGGGAGTAGTAATAGACTTGAGAACTGTTTAAATATACTTCCCACACTATCACATAAACTGTGCCGGAATCAATCAAGTTGCTTAGGAGAACTGATGAGTTTATATTTGGGATGAAAGATTCCACTACATTCAGATGGATAAACTTGACTCCAATAGTCTGGTGATATGTCAACCACTGGTCTAAATATTGGATTGGTCCACCAAAGCCTGTGGCACATACCATAACTTCATTCCTCTCAGGACCTTGCGAAAAAGTAACAACTGCTGTACGCACAGGCTCTGCTCTTGTTTCATTGTTAATCTTCCATAGTACTTTTACCACACTGTCTCTATTCACTTCCATATCCCAGCAGTACATGATACAGTCTGTGTGAGTCATTTTGAAACGAGCATGGACCCATCCCATAATAGACAGCTCCTCCACAGATGAATTCATACTTGTGAGTCCATCCACTTCACAGCCTACAATAGAATTCTTGAGACTCTTTTCCACTGACAGCAATATAACTGTGGCATTGTTGTGACTTTGTTGAGAACGAGGGTCAAAGTAGGCTGAGATTGCAACAACTCTATTTTTGCTGAAACCTGCAGAAGCACGCAGAGGCTTCGTCCACAACTCAGTATTATTATTTAGGCAATGAAGATACAAAGCCACCATAAGTATTGTGAAGATAATAAAAAGTATTTTAATGGAAACTTTCATCCTTCAGGATCCAGTCGGACAGCACCCTCCGCGGACCTCACTTCACGTATGTTTCAATTCAATTCCGGCAAAATTATTTCCTCACTCAGAGTATCCTTTGCAACTGCTAGACAACCAATTACTCCTGAGGAACGCAAGCACCTTTTTGTGACATTTGACCTTTCATTGTTATCCAGTCACGGGAGCATTAAATAGAAAGTTTAGAGACAGGAACGTTGCCAGACTGACCTTTGAACTTTCACTTCTAGCGCCTGCGTCAGGATGAGTTGGTCGCCTGTTCGATCCATACCAGCTCGTCTGCCTCGTGAGGTTTTGTGGTCTTTGGTTTGCTTTTGGAGCTGGAAACTATTGGTGGTTAGTTTGTTGCTACTATTAGTGGTTTCATCCTGGCTAAGCTTTTGGATTCCCGTTTTTCAGCTGTTAGCTTGTGGTTTCCTCCTGGCTAAGCTTTTGGATTCCCGTTTTTCAGCTGTTAGCTTTTCTCCAAATGAATAAATTATTTGGAGGCATTTATAGGGAGCATTAACCTTTGCCTCCAGGATTTGTTAACAAGCACAATTGTTGTTATGCAAACACTACCATTCAGTGTGTTATGAACACACCTTCAATCACATGGTTATGCAGATGTTTGGATGCTGTGCATGCCGATTGCAAGGAATGCTTGATCGAAGGTATAAAATGTAGCTATAATAACTTTTTAATGCTGGAATTGCTATAGGATGTAAATGTCTAGTACATGAAATTAAACATCTGAGAATCCAATATCAGTATTCTAGGCGTCATAAAACTCTCAATTTGGCACTTTTGCTTCAGAATCTGGGAGGTAAGAGAAAAATATTAAGGGGAAAATTATGAAAAAGTAGTCAATTCCTAAATGTAGCAAAAATTTGGCCATCTATGCGTTATGGTGAACAAGAGGATGCTAATGCCTTTTACATAAGACTTATAACACACTTGGTTGAGAGACTGCCAGCTAGGTAACCAACACAAAACCTTCATGTTGCAGCAAATAATTGCTACACTTATTGTTTCTATCCAGTTACAGGCAGAATTTACATCTGCATTATACATAGTGTTCTCAGTCAGGTAAATTTCCCATCTTTTTTATGTTATGGTTGCATTGTTTATACATGTTATAATCTTAGTGACATGCACTATTTGTGGAAATGTGTCCTCTCATCATATCAATGCTGAGACTGTGTTATACCTTCAGGTTTGTTTTAAAAAAAAACGCATAATAATTGTCCTGAACTATTATACAATGGCATAGGCAACAACTCCAATGAGCACAGTTCAGGAACTTGTTGATGCATACTTCCAGACTGAAGAAGTATCAAGTTCCTGTACTAGGTAAACCAGATTTTCAGTAACTATTATACAGTATATATTAGATCAAAGTATTCTATATAGATGCCAGAGAATTACTACAAAGAAAAAACGATTAAATTTGAATAACTTACCAAATTTGTTTTCTTTATGCATTCAGAAATCATCGTAAGTTTTGTAATTTCACAATTTTGTTTTACTGTGCTATTGATTAACAGAACTTCTAATATAGTTCAGCTTCAGGTAAGTTAGTAAGATATTTTTAGTGATAGGTTTTGTAATTATATTATCACTTGTACGTTGGTCGATTTTTGATATTAAATTTCTTGTAGAATACTACTATCTCCTGCAAGGTGAACACCAACAGGAAGACTTATAAATTAACTGGGATAATATTATAGTTCACAGGTCACTCTATAGCACTTGCGGACACTATACAACTTTTTTAAGATCAAACTTGAGTGACACACAATGGCTATATTATATGGATGATGCTGAGGTATGCAAAATTATATTTCAAAGTGACTCATTTCTTGCCTTTCATATTAGTTTTAGTATTGAATTCAATATTGATCTTATGGATAAAGGTGATGTCGGTTAGTGCTGCCACTGTGCTGCAACAGCAACCCTATCAATTATTTTATGAGCTGGATAGAGGTAAGAATTGTTGGAACTAACATTTGCTTCCAAACCACCCAACCATAATGGCATAAGGTGTCTATTTAGCACTGTTTTAGCTCATTAAAATTGTATGTGTAATGATTCAAATAGAATCTTCAAGGTCAGTTTTACCGCTAGAAGTGTGCTCTCCTATATTGGGTAAATGATGAGGTTAGTTTACAAAAGCTTGCAAGAGATAAGGGATTTGAAAGGCTTATTAAGTTAGAGAAGGGGAAAAACAGTGAAAGAATTAAGGGTTCCCGCACACCGCCTACGCAATTTTTTGTTGATGGTTGCTATGCACGATTACTACTATTGTATACTTACAGGGTCTTCTCCACTACAACACAAGGACAAAGTACCTGCCGAAGGAGCCGCTCACTAATTTTAGAGCGAATCTGGAGGAAATATCGGGGCCTGGTTATAAAACTTTGAGGCACTTTTTTGGAGCGGTGCGGTAAGTTGGAGCTCCGCAAATTGGTGCACTACTAGCCGAGCCGATACTCTACTGCAAGACAGCGAGTACTTATCCATTTCAATATTACTTTATGATATATTCGCATTTTTTTCTATTTATAAGATATTGAAAAATTCTCGATGTAGTGCAGTTCATTATTTTTTTGGTTTACCCGTGTATAAAATTTTTGTGTCGTTCTCATTATTAGATTCCAAGAAAAACTGACCCAAAATTTGGAACTTTAATTCCACTCGCAATTCTTAAAAAATAGCCCCACCCCCATCTGCGAGTACGCGAGCAATTTTTTTTTCAATTAGTTTGTATTGGTTCTAAAAAGAGCCCGCCTATATCAAGAGTAAACAAACATCAATACAACAATAACAAGAGAGTCCGAAGAGAGAGCAGTTTATTGGAGATAGCCAAAGGTGAAGGTATTAGATTTGCGCAGCTTGGGAAGTCTTCCCTCCGCAGAAATCGAGCCTGGTGGATCCATCCACTTGAGTTTAGGTGCGCATAGTCCGGAGAACGGCTACTGGTGGAGAGGCAGCCTGGTGCAACTTGCTGCGTGAGCTCAGACGACGTATGGAGAGTTGCTGTAAACAAGACAACAAGAAGCTAAACTAAAACACCACAACTTCGCAAAGTATACTTCTGCTACTACTGCGCGATTGTTTCTGCTCGCGTATTATCGAATGGTGGGGTATTAGCGGGGAATAAATTAATGTCCGGATCTACAGGCGGTGCGCGTTGCTATGTGCGGGCACCCAATAATTCCTATCATGTTGTTCAGCAAAATGCTATTTGTCCTTACAACTGTTATGTCAAGTGCACAGACTGCAATGTTTGCATACACATGTATTCATGTGATTGTCCAGATTCGTTAATTTGGGCTACTATATGCAAACATGTTCACCTTTTAGTACAATCATTTTCAAGTAGCCTATCTATTGAAACCTTAAATGAAGCTGTCCATTCCCCAATTTTGCCACAAAATAAGATATTGCAAAGAATAAGAGAATCATCACAAGCCACAGATGATCCTAAACAGTGTCAGGAAAATGTCCATAACAACCTAATGGTGTTGTCAGGACATGTCAAGACAATATCAAATATACAGCTTCTACAACAAATAAATACAATGGTAAAGTCAGCTTTAAATCTAATTAAGGCTAAGGAAGTAAATATAAATACGCCCAAAGTGAAACATCAGCCCTCAACCACTCCTATTCAGCCATAAAGGAGATTTTTCTCTACAAAGAAAAAGAGGAGCAGAGCTAATGTCCGACTTGCAAAGCCCACAGACAAAGAAAAATTAGTAATCACGGAATTATTAGTGAAGAAAAGTCAAAACAAATTTATTCCTATGCAACAAAATATAATATATTGTGAGTTAATTTTGTTGTATTTATAAATATTAGTCTTAGTTTAATATGTAGGTGTTCTCATGCTGCTAAGTGAAAAGACTGCGGTTCAAGATCTTATAGTGAAGCAGAAGTTGATTGGTCCGGCTGGAATAAGGAGTCCAATTAATGAAAGATTTTTGGATTGTAAACAACCATTAGAAGATTTTCAGCAGTACTTTACTATTTATGCCTGGGCTGCTGTAAAAAAAGAAGGTAGTGTGTAGCAGTTCTAAACATAACAGTATTTCCATTGTTCTTCCTTTTTACTACAGTGGAATCATTGAAGGAGAACTGGGCTTGTAATTTGTGCAAAAGCATCACTACTACAGTGAATATGGTACAGTGTGATTCCTGTGATAAATGGAGCCATTGGTGAGTACCATATCATTCTTTAGTTTCTTGTCAACTGTACACTGTTAAAAATGAAGTGTTCCAGTAACACTGCAAGGAGCGTTCCCAGGAGAGGGAGGAATTTATGCCCCACCCATGTTTCCTGAACACTGCACAGAGGGTTATAATATAACACTCTGAGAGGTGTTTGGACAACATCTTTAGCAGAGTTGTATTAACACCTTCTGCAAGCTTATTACAACACTAAGTAACATGTTTCAATGGCACTGCCAATAAATAATGACCACACCTCATTCACATAACCTCAAAATTTTTAGATAAATAAATGATTGACAATGAATATATAAAAATAGATTGAATAAAGTAGCTAAACAGTTTTAAAGCTGTCCTTTCAACATGAGTAGATGAAATATCATGAAATGCACTCCATTTATGATCCATCATGTTCAAGATAAATGTACCTGCATTGACACATAAAAATATAACATAAATCAATAAGTAATATACAAACACATTCATAAATGCTAGTAAACACATATTCTAAACACACACCCAGACTCAGCTAAACACTCAATTCTAAACACGCTCATAAATGCAACTAAACACACTATCCAAAATATGTGACCCTCTACGGGAAAATCGGGCACAACGCGGCAAGTGGCCCAATCCGCTGTAAATGCCGCCGTCAAAATACAGCTCTCAGTGTAGTAGTAAGTACAGTGGCTATCATGAGTGAAGCCAAGAATCTTGCTAGAGCATTAAACCTCAGCCACCGTGATGGTCTGGACATGATGGGTGGAGCTGACGCTGAAGCCATGGCTCCAGGAAGTGAGGACCCGCTTTCTGACTGTAAGTCACTTATTACAGTTAACTATAACCCTCATCAGTTCATCATCTTTTTTTCCCTTTTTTTTTTAGGTGATGAAGAATTTGATGGCCATTTTACCAACTATTATGAAGGTAATAAATTTAAATTTAAATTTTTTTTTTGATAAAACAAAACAAAACAACTTCTTATAAAGCTTCTAGGGAAGTCTCATCAGCAGAGTCAGGCTCTGCTACTCCACTGTTTGAAGACGAAGATGACCTCTATGATCCTCTGGATTCTTTGGACGGCTCTGTACCAGACATCGAGCCTTCATCATTGCATCCTGACCACTCATCTGTTTTCTTGTCACCACCCCATTCCGACCCCACTTTTCTTTCCCCTTCCGATACTGTGTCCGTTGCCTGCCGACGGAACAGCATCATCTGTGTTAAGGAAAGGAAGAGGTCAAGAAAGCCATCACCAGCAAGGACGAAACGACTTACCTCAACTGAGCAGTTAGACCAGTTTTTAGCCCGTCACAGTCACCAACTCCTTCACCATCACCAATTCCTTCACCATCACCAGTTTCGTCCGCCCTTCTAAAAGAATTAGAAGTACAGACATCAATTATTAATTATTATTTTTTTATTTTTAGTCATCTCTTTTAAATTATGTATAATCTATACAAGTAATACACACCTTTACTTTGTTCTTATGTCCAGTGTTATCAAAATCTATCTATTTACATTGAATACGCAATATAATTATCCCAACTCAGCTAAAACCACAAAAAAAATTACTCTAGTGGACAATAGTAAAAACAGACATTACCAAGATAAATAAAACTATTAGTGCAAACACCAATAAAAATGACTCTAGTGCATGTGGGCACTAATAAGAATGACTCTAGTACATGCGAGCACTAAAAAGAATAACTCTAGTACATGTGGGCACTAAAAAGAATGACTCTAGTACATGTACACACTAATGAAAAACCACAAGCCCACCTCAGAACCACTCAGATAGCCTCGAAGGACAAAATTTAACGACAGGAAGTGAAACAGGAAGTGACATCATGTGACACGCCCACCAGTGAAGAAATAATTTGGCCTCAAGGACTTCGCCCGTACCTCCAAAGATCACCTGATTAGTAAATTATTTCATCGGGTATCGTAATTTCCTTACAACAACAGCTACTACAATCAAACTAGCAATAACTAACTTAATCGAACATACTACAACTGACAGACATAAGCATGTGCTGACACTAATACGAATAAATCTAGTACGTGATAACGCTAATAAGGATGACTCTAGTACTTGATAACACTAATAAGAATGACTCTAGTACAGTGTAATCACTATGTGCATGCATGGTGTTAGCACTATGTGCGTGCACAGTGTTTGGTGTTAGCACTATGTGCATGCACCGTAATAGTACTAGTGTGTGCACAGTGTTTGGTGTTAGCACTATGTGTGTGCACAGTAATAGCACTGTGCGTGCAGTGTTAGCACTATGTGCGTGCACAGTAATAGTACTACGTGCAGTGTTAGCACTATGTGCATGCACAGTAATAGTACTACGTGCATGCACAGTGTTAGCACTATGTGCGTGCACAGTGTTAGTACTACGTGCATGCACAGTGTTAGTACTATGTGCGTGCACAGTAATACGTGCATGCAGTGTTAGTACTATGTATGTGCACAGCGCTAGCACTATTTGCGTGCACATTAATAGTACTACGTGCATGCACAGTGCTAGCACTATGTGTGTGCACAGTGTTAGTACTACGTGCATGCACAGTGTTAGTACTATGTGCGTGCAAAGTGTTAGTACTATGTGCGTGCACAGTTTTAGCACTATGTGTGTGCACAGTAATAGTACTACGTGCATGCACAGTGCTAGCACTATGTGCGTGCACAGAAATAGTACTACGTGCATGCACAGTGTTAGTACTATGTGTGTGCACAGTAATACGTGCATGCAGTGTTAGCACTATGTGCGTGCACAGTGTTAGTACTATGTGTGTGCACAGTGCTAGCACTAGGTGCGTGCACAGTAATAGTACTACGTGCGTGCACAGTGTTAGTACTTTGTGCGTGCACAGTGTTAGTACTATATGCGTGCACAGTAATATGTGCGTGCACAGTGTTAGTGCTATGTGTGTGCACAGTGTTAGTACTATGTATGTGCACAGTGCTAGCACTATGTGCGTGCACAGTAATAGTACTACGTGCATGCACAGTGCTAGTACTATGTGCGTGCACAGAAATAGTAATACGTGCATGCACAGTGTTAGTACTATGTATGTGCACAGTGCTAGCACTATGTGCGTGCACAGTGTTAGTACTATGTGTGTGCACAGTGCTAGGACTAGGTGCGTGCACAGTAATAGTACTACGTGCGTGCACAGTGCTAGCACTATGTGCACGCACAGAAATAGTACTACGTGCATGCACAGTGCTTGCACTATGTGCGCGCACAGTAATACGTGTATGCACAGTGTTAGTACTATGTATGTGCACAGTGCTAGCACTATGTGCGTGCACAGTAATAGTACTACGTGCGTGCACAGTGTTAGCACTATATGCGTGCACAGTAATACGTGCATGCACAGTGTTAGTACTATGTATGTGCACAGTGCTAGCACTATGTGCGTGCACAGTAATAGTACTACGTGCGTGCACAGTGTTAGTACTATGTATGTGTGCACAGTGTTAGCACTTCGTGTGCAGTACTACTTCGTGAATGCTGTGTTAGTATTAGTACGTGTATGTACAATGATAACAGTAGTGCATGCCTAGAGACTTACCATTATTCTCTTCTTCAATCAAGAACACCAGAACCTCAGTACAGATAGCAGCAGCCCAAGCACCATGAAATCTAGGAAATAAAAAGAAAAAAAAAAGGTTACCAGCAACTACAGCAACAAAAAGTAGACAATCTAACTAGTTAACAATTACCTTTCTTCACATTTCAGGAACACCAGATCCCCAGTTGTCATAGCATATTGCAGCACTAGCATCATCAAAGCTAAAATGAAAGAGAGGAAAAAAAAAAAAAAGAACAAGTATTATAAGGGCTACCTACAACTACAACGAGAATAGGAAACTAGCTAGCTAAAAAATCACCACCCAGTCTTCAGCATAGCAAGATACTAACTAACTATCCTCTTAGAACAAGAAAGACAAGCTCGCTAACCTTTTTTCCACCAGCAGTGTTGTTGAGAGAATAACTCCTTGTTGATGTTTCTACACAATGCGCGCGGTAAAAACCTATAGTATGCGGAGAGTGCGGTAGAATACGGAATCATTGCTGCCACGCCTTAGTGCCCGATTTTCCCATAGACGGTCACATATACACAAACATAACACAACTAAACACGCTATTCTAAACACACAAAAATACATAGAAATAGAAAAAGAAGCAAAACAAATGTGTTTGTCTACAAATACATTTTTTACTATTATCACTCTATATAGCATGATAATGCTTTTGAATAGTCTGGACAGCATGAGAACACAAACTATAACAGGAACTAATCTTGTGGCATGTTTAATTTGGGGGAAATATTTGGGGAAAGAAGAAAAAAGAGCAAACTGAGGGTAAATGAATGGTTTATAATCAACTGCTGAACTAACAACTGTAATAATTTTGTGTTAACCTGTATATTCTTACTTTGTTAGTCTCCAAAAGCATCTCTAGATTTTCACAGCAGCACTTTTTTGTAGCCTAAAATTACATATGAAAAAAAATAAATAAAAAGAGTGCAGTAAATAATTTTTGAGATAACTCTCAGATATAGTCGGAAAAAGTACTGAACTAGCTACCTGCTAAATTCATTATCATAAAGAAGAAATTACCTCTTCCGTGCTCAAACTCAACTTAAACGGCTAACTCTATTCAAATGCGTCACTTACATTAGCCAAAACACTCTATTGTTTCCAATAATAAACACATATTTAAACTTACCATTTCTCCGAAAGATCCAAGGCACGACTGCACTTAAAAACACCATATCCATAAAACTCTTCTGCAGGATAAGGAGGGCCTGGAATATTCTAATAAACGCTCTCCGGTAAAAAGCGGGTGCTTGTGCGCATCGCAATAAAAACCATACCGCGCATTCCAGTAAGCACTCGAATAGTAAACAAATTCTCAGAAATTTTTGCCAAAGTTTGTACAGCAAGACGGTCTTCTGCGGGGATTTAAATAATGCATTAAATTAGACATTGCGTGGAGCAATGGCTAGATTTCTTCTATTTCCTGCCCTAGCTTAGCTATATACAAATAAGTAGCCAACAAAGTTACTGTCAATTGTAGAATTTAGATAGATAGCTATTGCAGCTAAGTTCCCTTACTGCTTGTTATTAAACTTCTATGAATGTATCAGTATATTAGCTAAAATTAAATAAAAATACAGTATGAAATATTTAGCTCATTGTACAATTTAACTTGATTTTAATAAAGTACAACCATGCAGTTAATGATAATGGCTTGAATGTTATCAGGTAAATAAATGCTAAAGAAACAAAAAATGTGGTCATATACACCAATTTTCACAATTACACTTATTTCAGTGTTACTGGAATGCTGCAGTGTTTACACTTAGAATTAACACTGGCCTTAGAGTTACTATAACACTGCAAGGTTTTACACTCTTGATGTACACTTCAAAAGTGTTATTATAACGCTTCATTTTTAACAGTGTAGTGATGTATTTGTAACAATGGGTTGCAGGAATCGTGCAAAGCTGGATAAGGAGCCCGAAGATAATTGGTACTGCCCAATATGTTGTGGTATAAAACAAATAAAGTTGTCATGATTTTATTTGTATCATGGTCATATTTTTACTTAATCAACACCATTTTAAAAAAATAGAATTCCTAATGACCCTAAGCACCCACCATTTGTAAACTTCTTTCAACATAATTGTACTAAATTTTTATATTATTCCATTGTCAACTTCATGCTTTACAGTGCTGTAGGAAGATGTTTCAGAATGGGGGGGCTCCATAATAAAAAAAATTCAGGACGTGTGTTTTGTGGTTTAACCCTCTCACCGGCAGATAAAATTCAGTTATTTTATTTTTTCTAATGAATAATGTTTAGAAATAAATATAAAATCAAGAGTCAAAAAAGTACCTAGCAACCATATATCACGTGAAAGTACATGTATTGTTCAACATTTTTGGTCAAATTTGGTTGCTTTGCAGCAAACCACAAAGTGGTTTTTGGGACCACAATGTAACTATATCATAACAAAGTGATTTGTATGCTTCCAGTGCAATATTAGCAATTGTTTGTGCATGATTAGATTGTTATAATAGACAGTTATCTCAGCCAGCAATGTTGTTGCTTACTGATGACACCAGGAGAGGCGTGACTGATAGCTGGGCAATAGCTGGGCAGAAGAATTTCAAGAATAAAAGAATATTTTACTAACAATTCCAGTCCTCTGCACACACTCACTCCTCCCTCTAGCCATATTCTTACTCATACTCTTCCTTTTTCATCCATTCAATACTTTGTCAACCTTTCTTCATGCTTTCAACATAATCAGTATTTACCATCATCTCAATTATTCTGACCTTGCAGAAAATAATGAATGAATAGGAAGTCCAAAGTAATTCAGAGAGGAAAGGTGGCTAAGTCAAATCATTACTCATTGCTGGGAGTTTGTAAGAAAAGAGTTTACAGCCGTGACCAAATTAGCGCCATATTCCTGGGAAAGCTATTGGGCATAATAAAACTTACCGCCATGTTCCCGGGAAAACTATTTCTTACTTTTTCCTCCAATATACTGCGTAAATAGCTGCTTTTCTTACCTGGAATATCAAGTTCCATATCCTCTTTGACATAGCTGCTGGTACGTTCGCCCTACAGCGCTCTAGTAGCTCTCAAGTTGAAAACTAGTAGTTTCCTCAACTGGCAATGAAATGACAGCTTTAGCGAGCAAGTCCAACTCTCTATCCTCTACAGTAGTACCTCTGCGGTAGCTGTATAGCTCCTGTGCCCCTTCCCTCTCACGTTCGCAGCCTAAACGTCGTCGCAGACAAGATCCACCGCCTCAGTTGCAGACAAATTTGTCGCCATTTTTTTAACTACCGTTAAGTTTATTTTTAGCCAGACTACCTTAGTTACGTAGTAGCTATTTCTATTCTAAAAATACATGCAATAGAACAACACATTAGCTGTGCTCTGGACGCTGCAGCTAAGCTTTAGCGTTTCGTTTATAGTCAGGTGGCTTAGCAAAATTATTGTTACGAAGTGGATAAAAGCGCAATTTTTTGTACATAGGTTCATTTTGATGTACTTTTTGATATTAGAAGGGGTGCCCGAAAAAAAATGGCTGCCCTGTATATATGAAATGAGTGCTAATTGTTGTTACGGAGCACATAAAAGTGTAATTCTGTGTATGTATATGGGTTCCTTTAATTGGTCCCCCCCCCCCCCCAAAAAAAAAAGTTAGGCATACACCCAGAGAAACAAAATGGCTGCCTCTTTAATTATGAAATTGCAGCTTTCACAGCACTAGGAATGTAATTATGGAGAAAATGTCATGATAAAAAGACATGTTTCAGATCAATGGCTACACTTGCATTTACAGAGAGGTGAACAAACTATATTGGCTTTCGCACATGTACAGTTTGAGCAATTTCCTTTGCACGAACATTTGACTAGTTCACGGCACGCCTTAGACACATCAGGAATAGTGATCCAAACCGGTGCCCAGGAGTTAGATGTTTTGGTCCAAGAATAGTCCTCGGGTGAAGGAAGCATTTGCTGCACCTGCATGCTGGTCGTCCAGATTCCAGCTTGATACAGAGAACGTTTGCAATGCTGAAGTAGCGCATCTTGGGTAGGAGGCATTCTCTCCACTGAGAGGCTTCTCTTGCAGAATAGTTCTTCTCTTGCTTCATTAATCGAGGTTAAAGGACTTGTTCTGTCATACATTACAACAACTAGTCTTTCAAGAGCTTTGAAGTGGCAAGAATCGGGATTCAAATTCTCAAAGGGATATATAGAAAGATATACAAATGTGTCAGTTACTTCTTCAAAGGCTTGCCAAGCCTGCCATGCAGTTTTCTTGCCCTTGAATTTGAATGCTGAGATTGTGTCACAGCCAGTTATGGCGTGGAATACTGGAAGAGCCCTTGACTTGGGCTCTCCTAGGCTGTCACAAATAGCATTTATGTGCAAAAACCTGTAGTTCTTTCCTGTCCCAAATGCAACCCAGAGATCTGCAGAAGATTGAGTTTTTAATAACTCATAAAATACACCAACAAGGATAATAACGACATCCGTGTCCACAGAACGAACCTCCACTCTTCTCAATCCTTGCTGTAGAGCATGATGCATGTGCACTATAATTCTAGTGTCTGCTTCCTCATGGTTGCAATTTGACATGGAGTTGGTAGTGTTTAAGTGCAATACAGATTTCCCTGACATAACAAACAATATTCCCAAGTGGGAAGGCAGATTCAGAAATTTTGGTTGTTAAGAATGCAAATAATTCTTCTTTATTCTTGGAGTCACAAAGGAAATCCATCCACTTGCTGGGTAGCTTTGTTTGTCCTGACACTTTCCTCCGTAAGCCCTTACCTCTTTTTGCTCGAGTACACTCCTTCAAACTATCAGGCAAATATGTGTCCCACACAACATCTAGCCTTGTAGTGCTTCTTAGCTGCATCCTGAGGTAAGGAATGAAAACTTCTTCTGCGTAGTCATCAAATGTAACAACTCCAGCAGTTGAGAGGCAATGAACGATGACAGCACCATCTAAGATTTTGCAATCATAGAAAGATGGTGGTTCTGGCTGATTGGATGGTTGCAAACATTTGATTAACTCAGACTTGTTAGTTGGCAGATGAAGTTTGCCGAACTCTGAAAGAGAAGGTGGAAACGATTGTACTTCATGTGAAAAAAATTCCTTCAAGTCACGGCTTTGCATGGCAATGTAAAGCTGACCAAACAGTGCCACATTATGTTGAAGAATCTTTATCTTTTTATCTTGTTTTGATAGCTCTTTGGTCTTGGGTTGAATTTGCTTGATAGGGTCATGAACAGAACGGGTGCGTTCTTCAAGTACACCTTTAACATACTCCCGATATTGCTTTGTGCCTACCTCTTCAAGAGCATAAAGTGCTTCCTTGACTGGTTCATCCATGCAATCACGCTTATCAAGAGTAACAAGGTCAGGAAAATAGTCAAGAAAAGGATTACCCATTTTAATGAAGGTTGAACATAGACTGTTGACTTGCTTCTGAAAACTTGCTTGAGCTGCATAACCACTTTCATGATGTTGCAAGTATTTGGAATCTTCTTCATCATTCGGAAGGTATTCAATCTCGAACTGGTTCTGCAGCTTAGCTAGCTCAGGCCCAGACAGCATCCAGCGCCTTAATGCCTCTGGGTTGTCCATCAGTCCAACACAGCCACCAGAACCTTTTACACTGGCATTTTCTTGCTCATGAACTTGGTCGAAAGGAATGGCAGAGAATGCTTTCTTAGTCTTTGAAAGAACCCAATGCCCTCTCTCAAACTCATCCCTAATAGAATCCGGCAAGCACTTCATATCTCGGATATGAATAGGCATCCATCTCGAGTAGTTCACATGATCAAGTGCAAAAAATAGTGGTGTAAGCTGCTAAGTCCTAATAGCAAGAATTGAAACAATAAATAAGTGGGTGTGGTCAATGGAGAGGTGTGGTCTGTGAATGAGTGCATAGATGTTTTACGAGCTACCTGTAAAAATCAAATACTAGTTACACAATATTCATTTACTGCATAGTTATATAATATTCATTTATTGCATTATAATGGCGTACATTGATATAAAAAGGGTGTGGCATCTGCTTCACACGAAGGTTTCGGGGGCGGCACCTCTTCTTAAATTCATTAACATATGTTATGGAAACTATAATAATAATGTGGTGATTTTATCCGCTTCGTAACAATATCTCAAAAAATTGATGCTAAGCCACCTGACTATTAGGGGGGGGAGTTCATGTGAGAAATTGCCTAGGGTGTCAGTGTAGCAGTGAGTTATTATTGCCTTTAATTTAGCTATGAGAATAGAGAGGGAAAGAATTTCAGTCAATGCAAATTTAATTAACACAGAAAAAGAGGGGAGTGGACCAGAATGGATGAGAAAGGGAACTTGGATAGAAAATACTAGAGAGTTATAGTTGCGAAAATGAATTATTCATTAAATGAGGGGTGTTGCTGTGAACGCAATTTAATTAGGGAGGAGAGAGAAATTTGAACAGAGAGGATGGGAAAGGAGAGGGGAGAGAAAGATATGAACATTAACCTAACCCTACAAATGTGGAACATGCCCCAATACACCTTCACACCGGGTGAATTACCTACATCTTCCAATATCTAATACAAGCAACATCACAAAGCCACTCAGTGTCTCCCACTAAAAATATACACAAACTGAAATATTAATACTCATAGCAATAATTTCAACTCCATTTTCATTCATATTCATAATGCTTTCCGAGCTACACTCCTTCCTCCTTCATAGTCGGACATGTCCACTGGTCAAAAATGGAAGAAAGGAATTGCTGTGACCACATGTAATTAGCATATTTATAGTCTGACATGTTCACTGGGCAAAACTAGAAGGAGAAAAACTGTCTGTGACAATGTAATTAGCATATTTTAGACTATGACATGTTCACTGGGGAAAAATGAAAGAAAGGAAACTGTATGGGGCCACATAATTAGCATACTTTGCAGTCTGAATTGTTCACTGGGCAAAAAGATATGGTGGTACCAGACAAACTGACAACTATAACTATCTCCACTATAACCATCTCCAGGGCATGCTGGTATGTGTCCAGTGGACTAAAACGAAACAAGAGAAACTGCCGGGGACCATGTAATTAGGATATTTTAAAGTCGGACGTGTCCAGTGGACTGTAATGAAAGAGAATCATTATACCGGGGACCATGTAATTAGCATATTTCAGAGTCGGACGTGTCCAGTGGACTAAAGTGAAATGATAAATTAGTGGATTACATGTGAAATGATAAATTAGTGGATTACATGTGAAATGATGAACTTGGTGGATTACATGAGAAATGATGAAATTAGTGGACTACATGTGAACATTGAAATGACTCCACACTCACTCACGAACTAATACAATGACTCCACACCCACTGATGAACTAATGAAATGAATCCACACCCACTCACGAACAAATGAAATGACTCAACACTCACTCATGAACTAATGAAATGACTCCACACCCACTCACGAACTAATGAAATGACTCCACACTCACTCACAAACTAATACAATGACTCCACACCCACTCACGAAAAAAAAAAAAGCGTATTAACTTACCTTTTTTTGGGGGGGGGGGGGGGGGGGGGGGGGAGGGGCTGATTTTGATCAACAAAATTACTCATAAGTCATAACTCTTTTACTTTTTTAGGTAATGAAGAATTTGATGGCCACTTTATTGGCTACTCAGAAGAAGGTATTACATTTTTACTAATTTTAAAATAAAAAATAATACATTATTAAAGGTTCTAGTGATGTCTTTTTGAGGATGAATTCAACTTATATGACCCCCTGGATCCCTCAGACTCTGACGTCGAGGCTTCAGACCCCTCAACACCAGAACACTTCCAGCCATACTTCAAGAGGGGAGCCTTTGATGGCATTACGTCATTCCACCACCTGATTTTCTCCTCAGGTACACCAGGCAAAGTTGGTTGTGAAGATGCGATGTGATGCTGAGAAGACGCTCACCCTCCTCACGAAGAACTACCAAGACTGGAAGCCCCGTACAGGAGAGGCAGAAGTACCTGCATGATAAAATCCGGGACTTTGAAAGACATTGTCTATCCTCCACCTCATACTCAGACACCTCATAACCATGACTCCACACTTTTACCATCCACATCACCTTCTCCCTCTCCACCATCGTCACCCCCACCCAAAAGAAGCCGAAAAAGTAGAGCCAACTAATTTTTTTATTAAAGTTCTTATTAACTAATCATAATTACATCATGATACATACAATTTCAACTTACCTGTAGCTACTATGCTAACAGTATCAAGATTCAAGCTAGAATATCCTTGTATAGCAGCAAGAACCCCAATAACAGGCTGATCCCGGGCATTCATTGCCTAGAAAAACACGAAAAAGAAGAAACGGAGAAAAAGGAGTTATAATGCAGAAAGCTATTACGAACTAACACTAGTACGAACAAACACTAGAACAAACAAACACTAGAATGAACAAACGAACACTAGAACGAACAAACACTAGTACGAACAAACACTAGTATGAACAAACATTAGAACGAGCAAACACTAGTACGAACAAACACTAGAACGAACAAACACTAGTACGAACTAACACTAGTACGAACAAACACTAGTACGAACAAACACTAGTACGAACAAACACTAGTACGAACAAACACTAGTACGAACAAACACTGTGTGCACATGGAAATACCAGTATGTGTGTGCACACAGTGGTAATTCTAGTGTGTGTGTGTGTACACAGTAGTAATACTAGTGCATGTACACAGTGATATTACTAGTATGTTGGTGCACGCAGTGGTAATACCAGTGCGTATACACAGTGGTATTACTAGTCCGTGTGTGCACACAGTGGTAATACTAGTGCGTGCACACAGTGATATTACTAGTATGTTGGTGCACACAGTGGTAATACTAGTGCGTATACACAGTGGTATTACTAGTCCGTGTGTGCACACAGTGGTAATACTAGTGCGTGCACACAGTGGTAATACTAGTGCATGCACACAGTGGTATTACTAGTATGTGTGTGTGCACACAGTGGTAATACTAGTGTGTGTACACAGTGGTATTACTAGTGTGTGTGAGCACACAGTGGTAATACTAGTGTGTGCACACTGTGGTATTACTAGTATGTGTGTGTGTACACAGTTGTAATACTAGTGCGTGTGCACACAGTGGTAATTCTATTGCGTGCACACAGTGGTATTACTATTATGTGTGTGTGTACACAGTGGTAATACTAGTGCGTGTGCACACAGTGGTAATTCTATTGCATGCACACAGTGGTATTACTAGTATGTGTGTGCACACAATGGTAATACTAGTGCGTGTACACAGTGGTATTACTAGTGCGTGTGCACACAGTGGTAATACTACTGTGTATACACAGTGGTATTACTAGTCCGTGTGTGCACACAGTGGTAATACTAGTGCGTGTACACAGTGGTATTACTAGTGCGTGTGAGCACACAGTGGTTATACTAGTGCGTATACACAGTGGTATTACTAGAATGTGTGTGTGTACACAGTGGTAATACTAGTGCGTGTGCACACAGTGGTAATTCTATTGCGTGCACACAGTGGTATTACTAGTCCGTGTGTGCACAGTGGTAATACTAGTGTGTGTACACAGTGGTATTACTAGTATGTGTGTGTGTACACAGTGGTATTACTAGTATGTGTGTGCACAGTGGTAATACTAGTGCGTATACAGTGGTATTACTAGTCCGTGTGTGCACACAGTGGTAATACTAGTGCGTGTACACAGTGATATTACTAGTATGTGTGTGCACAGTGGTATTACTAGTCCGTGTGTGCACACAGTGGTATTACTAGTCCGTGTGTGCACACAGTGGTAATACTAGTGCGTGCACACAGTGGTATTACTAGTATGTGTGTGTGTACACAGTGGTAATACTAGTGCGTGTACACAGTGATATTACTAGTATGTGTGCACACAGCGGTAATACCAGTGCGTGTACACAGTGATATTACTAGTAGTGGGGTGGCTTAGTGAAAATATGTTTACAGAGTGGACAAAAGCACCAAACTTTGTACACTAACTAATTACTATATATTCAGTCAAACATTGTCATTTTATCATCATATTATCTGTTTGACATCTACAGCTATGTTGTTACAGTATTGCTTAAGCTTGACTGTGATGAAAATTAACAATTCAAGAGTGAACATAAATTCTTGAAATGGTCGAGAGGTAGTTTACAACCTTGCAATTAAAGTATGTACACAATAGTTCACATAGTCTGAGGTCACTATGTCTGACTATGGTCAGATTTCTACTTCTCTCATCTTCTTCCTTTCCAGTGGACGTTACATCAGGCCACATGATCATCCACATCACCCTTTGTACCTGGTGCATGCATTGCATGTACCATCTCACACATATAAGTGTACATACAGATATATGCACCGTTGACAGTTGCCCAACTATTGAGAGCTTGTGGTAACATTCTGGAGATGGCTATAAAACTCACTTTCTCACTGTCAACCTCTCTGTGATAAACACTCTCCACAACCCTATACTATGCCACTATCAATCATGACGGATGCATACAATGCTGTGTTGGTCAATTTGTTTTGTTTTTATCCGTTATTTTACCTACACACTCTGGACCTGTACAATAAAAGAATAAACATGGTCCAGCATATATGTCACATGCACAGACATAACAAAACATAGACACTCACATTCACACACATGCTATTCTAATTTTCATTCTAAGAACTGAAATTCTGCATATCAGTTGCTATAAAAATCATGAGCAATACAGAAGTTTGAATCTCATTACATGGGTGCCCCACTTTATATTTGCAAATAATCTCATTTGTCTCATCGAAATGAAAATTCTATTACAGCTTGTTGAAGAGAATTGTACTGCATGCTGAAAAGCAGCCCCTCCCTCTTATGAACAGTTTGTCAATTTAGATTATTATGTATGCATTACTACCGCATAACCATCACTATGATTACCAATTGCCGAAAACAAAACAAAACAAACAAACAAGCAAAATGACAACAACAAAAAAAACAACCAACTAAACTGGACCCATTTATAGTCACAGTACTTCAACAATGCTACGCAATCATAAACTTTTGTCAACATCAGATATCCCAACTATATATCATTATTCAATTACAAGGAAGTGCATGAATATTGGAGAATACATAGTTGAGGATAGAATTCGTCATATTCACTGGCAACCACTTGATATGTGGCTAGGAAGCACCTGGACCGACACATGATCCGAAGGAGAAAAGCATTTGTGTGCAATCGGGCAATTGCAAGTGTCACAATGTGTTAGCAATTTGAGCAGAAACTGTTACACAAACTACTCATTATGGTAAATAGCATCATGGGGTGTTGCAGATGTTCATGGTAGAACCCTCATTATCATTCAGTCCGAGACAACAGCGCCCATAATAGAAACCAGTCCATAATTTTCAAGTGGTGCAAATTTCACACAATGCAGGGCACTAACTCGAGGACCACATTAGACAACACACATACATACACTCTCCTTCATCTTATTGCTATGATCGCAAGAAATACAATGCAACAACCCCAAAATATGAAGCCAGCAATAACTTAGTATAGTGCTTCTTTTTAAAAAAAAAACTTATTAAGCAATTCATTACAACACAACACTAAAAAATCAACAAGCAATAACAAAAATCATCAAAAGTACAGTACTATACATAAATAATAAACAATAAGTGTCATGCATACACAACAAAATGATAAAGTGAATAATTGGACGTTCTGTGACACAGCCATGGGTATCTGGAGTAGCCTCTGTATGAAAGGACACACCCATCAATCTGCGATCTTGACATGGACACTACATATTAGAAAAGACAGTATCATACACATCTCCACTACAAGTATAAAAAAAGAACAACATCAACTGGACATTTACCAGTTCCTACATATTCACTGTAGCAACACACAGCCTGTCCAGAGGGGCAGGATAAAAGCTCAAAAGTTGCATGTGTTATGTGTGTGTGTTGCATGTGCTATTTGTGTTACATGTGTGTGTTACATGTGTTATGTGTGTTACATGTGTTATGTGTGTTACACGTATTAATGTGTGTGTTGCATGTGCTTGGTTCATTCCCCACCCTGGAATGCGATAAGTCAATTTGAATGTTATGAACCCTTTCCAACCCACCTGGTTATGGTTCCCAGGGTTTCATACAGAATTTTTGTCTGGGGGGGGGCGGGGGGAATTTCGCCAAAGAGAAGAAAGCGTATGGAGAAAAATAAGCTTACCAAGCCACCAACCCTACAAGATGTCAAGGCTGAAATGGAGTCTACTAGTGCTTACACAGATATTTTTCCAGAGATTTTCAAGCTAATGAACTTAATTTTGGTCCTCCCGGTCGGCACAGCAAGTGTGGAACGCTCCTTTAGTAAAATGAAACTATTTAAAACTAGGCTTCGTAACAGAATAAGCGATTCTACATTACCTAAACTGATGCGAATCGCCATTGAAGGGCCTGAGCAATCAGAAATTGACTTTAGTGAATTACACCTGTAAATTCTGGGGCGAGGAAACTTTTCCTGGGGGGGGGGGGGAATCTCAGTGCCCCCCACCCTCTGTATGAAACCCTGGTTCCTCTCCGGAGGGAAAGGGGTTTCTGGTCGACACCGAATAGGTGTTCTGATGGCACATACTTGGTGGCTGTTGAGTAGGAGACTGCGGCATTGCAGTACTACTCAGCAGTATAAAGGTAAAGTGTGTGAGGCTTGGAAGTCGTGGGTTGTCGTAGCTCAGTGGTTAGAGCACTGGTGGCTAAAGCCAGAGGCCCTGGGTTCGATTCCCTGGCGACGACCAAGTTTTTTCACACATTTTATCGTTGTTCTTTCCCCACCCTGGAATGCGATAGTTTTCAACATTCACATAGTAATTCTTCTAGGTTTTCTGTTCAGCATAGCCACTTGTTCTTGGAATGTGGTTATCTTGATGTTCACATTGTGTGTGTGTGTGTGCGTGCGTGTGTGTGTGTAGAAAGGGGGGGGGGGGGTTAGCCTGGGCCAATTATGCCAGCATAATTATGATCATAACAAGTGTGCCAAAGCATTGAGCATAATGCCAGCAATAGGTGGTTTTTTCCTTTTTTTTTTTTTGGAAATGTCGCTCTCACTCTCACACACAACACAATAAATTTTTGTCCCAGAAGTCAGAAGTGAACAAGTTTTCTCTGTCTTTAGTACATCATTTGATAAATCTCAACAAAGCTCATTAGAAGACTGTAGAAACATCTATTATGCTCCAATACAACAATCGTTAATTCATAATATTAGACCTTGACGTGGTTATTTCTGTTGGTTTGAGCATAATAAGTAAAGGTGCATAATATGACATTTTCTAAGCATAATACGAAAATTTGAAAAGAATTGGAGCATAAATAATACGTTGGAAAAAAGCATAACTGGCCCAGGCCTAGGAGTGGTTACAAATTTTTCCTTGGAGTGTTTCTGGCAGAAGATATATCTTTTGCCACAGTGTAGTCGTTGTGTAAAATTACACTCTTGCAAGCCCCAAAGATAAAAAAGTTCGAACAATAGCTTCACATGGGATGGGTGTGGGCGTGTGCTGAGGGGAGGGTGCATACCGTTTTCTTTTAGATCAATTTAATTTTTAATTCAGTTGATATTGTATTTAAGAGGTAGGTAAGATTCCTCCTCCACTTAAGTTCCTTCCTACCACCCTGCATCATACCTAAATAGACATTACTCTACTAATGTAGATTACAGAACAAATTTATAGCTGCGAATGAAATACAGAAAATCAAGTTTCTTGAGAGAGCAGGCCGGCATTCCACAATGTTCTGTGATACTAAACTTGACTCACTTGTTTGTGAGTCAAGATGCACTTAATAATTCTATTTCCCTCCTATTGTGACTCGTGCCGCTTCCACCCCCTTACATTTCCAAAACTCTACTTTGCCCCCCATTGCCAAAACGTCTGGATGAAACACTGGTTACGAATAGCTGTTAAACTACAACTAGAAAGTATTGACTTTAAAGGAGTGTTGAATTTATCACTCGTACAATTACGTCATTTAAGGGGAGGAGGAGAGAGCGGTGGATCGTAGGGCTTTCATAATCTATATGTGACCATCTGCAAATCGGGCACAACGCAGTGTGCGTAAACGTCGGGAAAAGATCGATTTAATTCTTAAAAAATGTATTGAATAAGCTTACAGAAGGGAGCGGTTGGAGTGCATATATTGACACCGGTTGAAGCAACGGTTTTAAAACTCAGAGAGCTCAATATACAGATGCCGAACAATGTGCAAGTGCAAAATTTTTTTTTGATAGGGCCTGCGTTGTGCCCTATTTTCCTGTAGACGGTCACATATGAAACTGCATATGAAAGCACCAATGGTGTGAGCCTCATCACTTGGACACTTTACTATCACTAACTATTTCCACCGAAATAAGAAAGCTAGCTCCAACACAACACAAAGAAAAGGCTGGATGGTTGGAATAATTATTAGTCATGTTATTACAGTTGCCACATGACCATGGGGTTAAGAAATGATTCCCCATAGCAACCAATCCCACAAACCACAACTTGTGTGACACACATAAGGTCATAAGTTTACTCACTTGAAGTGTCTGTGGAGCTGTAGAGTTCAAAATATCCCTCCTGAGAAATTCTTATGAACTAATCCTAAACAACACAGACTTCAGTAAATCACATGTATACATACACATGCAGAAATCATCTTTTTTTTTATTTTATGTTTTATTTTTTATTATTATTATTATTATTTTTATTCTCTCACTAAATATCAATATTAATTGTTTGTTATGTAGGTGGGGGGCAATAAGTCAAAGCTGTATTTGTGATAATTGCACAATCAAGGTACACATGCAATCACAAGTGTTATATATAGATGTCATTATTCAGCTGGACATACTGCCTGTCTAGTGGGGAGGGAGGGGGGGGGAAGGACTACAGCCAAGTATTATTAAATCTGTGAAATATCAGATATAGACCAACTTGTGCTTGAACAACACATACACATAACCAATGGCATACAGCTTTATAACATCTCCTTAATAAAAATGCACACAAACACACACACTCCCACATTCAACAACAACAGAAAATGGAAGAACCGCTCCTGGACATACGAAGTGACAGACTGTTTCACTTCATCTCTAATTATATTCATAACTGCCTACTCATCCGAAGGTATCAGCACACTCATTCCCTATACTACTATACTACTACTACTACTACTACTACTACTACTACAATAAATTTCAATAATAGTGGGACTTAAAAACAACAGCTTGTATAGAGACTTACTTGAACACGCAATCATCTGGTTGTTACTTGAAAAATGGCAACGAGGGCTATATGACAGCTCTCAGTAGCAGTTTGAGGTCTCCGGCTGAATGTGCACTGCTAGTGACTTCTAGGGCATTGCGGTGTGAAGAGTGCGACAGGTTTCCCAAGCACTTGGCCACCATCCAGACATTACCTAGGCAACAGGCCAGTCATGTAACGCTATCTACCCTCACCACCCACAGACCATAGCTCACAATAGTAGAGTTATTTAAAGCACCATAGTACCAGAAAAACCATCAGTAACCTCCCTAATACATATACCCTTCCACTGCAATAGTCAATTCATACAATGGTCAAAGCATAAATAAATGCCTGAGCTCACACCAAATATGTAACACAACTTTCACTTGTGTGCAGGCACACATACTTACACCTCACAAGAAACAATTGAAATAAATAAAAATAAATGATACATTGACCAATTTATTTACAACTCATAAACATGCATTAGTACGCTTGTGTAATTTCCAACAGAACACCACAGATGCCAACAGCCACAGAAAGGAACTCAAGACAATGCACACACATCACATCTGAAGTACTGCAAATTACTCTTTCTTGATTTAACTTCAACACTACAAAACAACAACAATATGAACTGTACTTGCAGTTTTTATTTAAGATACATTTTGCTGATTGTGCAGAACAGGTCGTTGACCAGACCTCCCAGCGAGGTAAAGGGTCGGCGAAGGGGGGGGGGGTGTCCTGCTAAATTAAACGAAATCCTGCTAAATTTTGTATCATGTCCTGCGAAACTTGACTTTCAGGTTGGCAAGTCTGCCCCCCCCCCCTCCCTCCCCTTCCCTTCCCTTCCCTGCAAAAAACTTCATGCAAGCTAGCTGCAGATGTTGACCTAGCATACCACCAATGACCACAATGGCCATCCACAATCATTGAATATCCAGCCACTGCTGCAACTCGCAAAACCACCAGCAAGTTGTCAATGTGTCTGGCACACATGTGCATGAACACACACCATGCACACTCTCAGTTCTAGAAATCATCAGCCAGTAACTAAAAAGTCTGGGTCTCATGTAGCTCTTCCTTCAACCCAAGGGTAACAGGACAAGCCCCTGTATTACCTGTCAGCATCTGCTATGACACCTCTATCACAGACATAGCCAACACTCATATAGGCCAACCACCAAAAACTAAGAAATCAGCTTCTATAAGTACTCAAGTATTCTACAAATTCAGTGGAGCCAATGTCCCCCCCCCAACAAAGAAGATTATAAACTACGTAATTTCTTGCTATTCCATTTCACACCAAAACAATCAAATCATTATTCAGCATATTATTGTATTCATTTTCTGGCGTGTTAGACTGACCAACTACCCAACTACCGTATATTGTACTTAATTGCATTACTTTGGAGTGAATATTTCATGAGTGAGTGACTGTATGTCAAGTATGAGGTCTTTGAGAATTACTTCGACTTACTTCAAGAGACACAGCTGCTTCTCAAATGATGCATGCACTATTCTCAGGTCAGTCGCAACACAATGGCTCCAGCAAGAGGAAGGGGTGTAGTATTCAGCACAATATCCTAACATAGAAAATATCCTTGCATGAGGGGAAGAACACTACCCACTATAAATCGCAACAACAAAAAAAGACCATTTTATCGCCTACATAACTTGAACATGCTAGGTACCAAAATACTTCGATTCAAAAAATAATTCCAGCACTACTTACAAGCATTAGAATTAGGGAACTCCTCTCTCTCTAGCTCACGCAGATGGCGATCGGCCATTAGAATCCCGTGCGGTCGTGAAACACGACCACTCACTATACTATTCTCCGACGTGCACAATGAATGATTATATTGAGGGGCGGGGCAGCTCGTGTAAAACCTTGCCGTCCCCTACCTATTCAGTAGTATATATGTTGTAATCTCTATTACAATAATACTTTGAGTTCATATACAATCAATTAACTTATTGTTACAGTTGTGTGAAACAAATTCGTGATTACATAAATACATTGTCACAGACTGCACAAATGTAGCCACTGTCTGTCTCATCTAGGCAATAAACGTGACTCCATACACTACAGTCTTCGTTGCTGCATTGAATCCATTCATAAGTTTGAATATCATCTTTGTACATCCCAAAACATACAGAACAAGCATCTTCATCAGACTCCCTATTGGTCTCCAACATTCTCTTTCTTTTAGGATATGTCTTCCCAGATCCTGAGAACTCTCCTGGTAGCTTCCTATTCACAGATGACGAAGGCACCACAAACGCAACAGGATTGTTGTTCCCCTTTGTCTTATTCTGCTTTTTCTGCTTTTCAGCTTTTTTCTTTGCTATCGCTTCTTTCTTGGCTTCCCTTTCAGCCAACTTTCTTTTCTTTTCTTCTTCTGGAGTCACCCTTTTTTCCTCACGTTCTCTCTTTCGTCTAGCCTTTTCTTCTTCCTCGTCTTTTTTCTTCTGTTCTTTTTCCCGCAAAAGCCGACAGGACTCTGCACTGGTTAAGACACGAGCACACTTGTTGGATGCTTTTAATCTTGTTTTCCTGATAGGAGTTGGGTATGCAAGGAATTCAGTAACCGGTGAAGTCTGAGGAGTATTAGAGGCCGACACAACTACAGGCGGAGACTGAGGAGTATTAGAAGCAGATGCAGCATGGCAAGATTCACAAGAACTTTGACTTGAAACTGAAAGGTGACTAATCAAACATTCCTGTGAAGGCAGTTGGTCAATTGTGCCACTAGCACTGGGAGTCGGAGTTTTCAGGATGCCATCTAAAAAAACAAACATTATCTCTTTAAAAAGATAATCAACAAAGCCAGTACCTCAAACATAATAACCATGGGCACACCAGGCTCTAGATGTGGGAGGGGGAGAAGAGTAGTCTGGCGTAGCCAGACCCGCTACGCGGGGAAAGGGTCTGGGGACATGCCTATACCAAATTTGTTCTGATGCACATATGATGCAGTGGTCAATTACCGGTTGGGAATAATCGTGAGTGTTCAAACTCTACCGCAAATTGAATTCCTACGCATTTACAATTTGGTATAGGCATGTCCCCAGACCCTTTCCCCGTGTAACGGTTGGGTAAAGGGTCTGGCTATGCCAGACTAGGAGAACGTCAAGTGGGTAGTATACAGTGTTGCTATAAAGGAATTCTGGCACTGGGTCACTTGTTGGACCAATCCATAAATTGTAACTCAAATTTCATTGGACTTAATAACAACAACAACACCACCACTAATAATTGCTTTAATAGTATCACAAAGGGATTTTAATTCTAAACAAAGCACTGCAAACTGTACCAACATATTTTAGATTTGCATCGAAGAATCATTAACAGTAACTAACCATACAAATCGTTATACACTTACGGGGAGCTTGAGGGGATCTTAGAGAAGACTCTGCAAGCATGATCCGACTGCAACGACTTGGAGTAACAGCGCTTGTTACGCTTACCATGTCACCTAAGTGTAAAATACCTTCATTAAAACAACAAAATACTCAGTAGCTCGCAATATATCCAGTGGTAGATTCATAGGGGTTAGTTGCAGTAAAAAACCCTTTGAATGCAGCAATTAAGATTTAAGGGGGATCCCCCTAGTACTCATTGCTCCTCCTACAAACTCAAAAACACTATTTCGCCCCTCCTAGCTTCGTTTTCTATGTGCAGCCCTAGTCATGATATATGTTCCCAATATCTTCTAAACAGGAACTTCTGGAGCATTATAGATTAAGAAAACACATACGAGCAACAAGTAACTAGCTACAATTACAAATAAAAAACAAAGTTATGCGACTCTAATACATAGGTTACCAAATTTCATTTTAAAATTCAAAATCTGCCACTAATGACATGTAAGTGCATGTGTGTACTTTGTGTGTGCATTTATGGATGCACATTTGTGTGTGTGTGTACACATGCATGCACATCTATCCACGATTCAAAGTTTGGAGCAATAAATAAACAATACAAATAGCTATACTTACGAGATCCAGCATCTGACACATATGGTACAGACTGAGGTTGAGGGGATCTTGGAGAAGACTCTGCAAGCATGCTCCTACTGGAACGACTTGGAGTGAAAGCACTTGTTACGCTTACCACGTCACCTAAATGTGAAACACCTTCTTAATTACAATATTAAAATGACTAATACTCAGTATCTTCAAATAGATCAACACTTGGTGTGCATATGTATCAACAAGGTTTGACAAAAAATACAAGAATTCGCTATACTTACGAGATCCAGTGTCTGACTCATATGATACAGACGGAGCTTGAGGGGATCTTGGAGAAGACTCTGCAAGCATGCTCCTACTGGAACGACTTGGAGTGACAGCACTTGTTACGCTTACGTCACCTAAATGTGAAACACCTTCTTAATTACAATATTAAAATGACTAATACTCAGTATCTTCAAATAGATCAACACTTGAGCATTTGTGTGCATATGTATCATCAACAAGGTTTGACAAAAAATACAAGAATTCGCTATACTTACGAGATCCAGTGTCTGACTCATATGATACAGACGGAGCTTCAGGGATACACAGAGACTTGCTGCTCAAGGAAGACTTGCTAGTTGGGTTATAACAATGTGAATTTTCCAAAATTGATGGACTCATTGACTGTTGTGGAGACACATAGGAGAATGAAGCTACAAGTGAAGGAGCAGGAGCACAATCAGGATGATAGAGCTGAAGCCATGCGACATACTCACTATCTTCAAACACATTGAAACCATTTTTCAGTCGGGTTTGAAATAATTTGATACTTTCCGGTGCAAAAACCGGGACTGATTCTATGTCACCATTAGCATGGTCATTAGTTTGTGAACTCTCCTTCTCAGCATCACCAGAAAAACCAGTAGGAATTCCATCCTCATCAAGAACTTCATCCTCATCATCTGTCTCTTTCTCTGCAGTTACAATATCATCAGAAGTTCCATCAGGAATTTCATCCTCACCATCTGAATGAAATACTTCAGATGTTGGCAATTTTTTGAGAAGTGCATCACGACTAAACGGATAGATTCCAGTGTTGCGAAAGCCCATGGTAATGTTGCTAATAAACATTCCTTTTGACCAGGCACCAGAAAATAATTGTGAAAATTGAAACTTTGACACTACTCTACCTGGATTTTTGAACATGTATTTTCGACAGGCTTCTGACCAATAGGCTTTAAGCGGCCCAAAACAACTGGTGTCCAATGGCTGGCTATCAGCTGTAGTGTGAGGCGGTAGGCAGAATATCACAACATCATTATCTTTGGCACTTTGAATGAGATCTAATGTATAGTGCGAAGAATGACCGTCAAGCATTAGCAATAATGGGCGACTAGTAACCGCAAGCATTAGCAATAATGGGCGACTAGTAACCGCAAGCATTAGCAATAATGGGCGACTAGTAACCGCAAGCATTAGCAATAATGGGCGACTAGTAACCGCAAGCATTAGCAATAATGGGCGACTAGTAACCGCAAGCATTAGCAATAATGGGCGACTAGTAACCGCATGCATTAGCAATAATGGGCGACTAGTAACCGCAAGCATTAGAAATAATGGGCGACTAGTAACCGCAAGCATTAGCAATAATGGGCGACTGGTAACCGCAAGCATTAGCAATAATGGGCGACTAGTAACCGCAAGCATTAGCAATAATGGGCGACTAGCAACCGCATGCATTAGCAATAATGGGCGACTAGTAACCGCATGCATTAGCAATAATGGGCGACTAGTAACCGCAAGCATTAGCAATAATGGGCGACTAGTAACCGCAAGCATTAGCAATAATGGGCGACTAGTAACCGCATGCATTAGCAATAATGGGCGACTAGTAACCGCAAGCATTAGCAATAATGGGCGACTAGTAACCGCAAGCATTAGCAATAATGGGCGACTAGTAACCGCAAGCATTAGCAATAATGGGCGACTAGTAACCGCATGCATTAGCAATAATGGGCGACTAGTAACCGCATGCATTAGCAATAATGGGCGACTAGTAACCGCATGCATTAGCAATAATGGGCGACTAGTAACCGCAAGCATTAGCAATAATGGGCGACTAGTAACCGCATGCATTAGCAATAATGGGCGACTGGTAACCGCATGCATTAGCAATAATGGGCGACTGGTAACCGCATGCATTAGCAATAATGGGCGACTAGTAACCGCAAGCATTAGCAATAATGGGCGACTGGTAACCGCATGCATTAGCAATAATGGGCGACTAGTAACCGCATGCATTAGCAATAATGGGCGACTAGTAACCGCATGCATTAGCAATAATGGGCGACTAGTAACCGCAAGCATTAGCAATAATGGGCGACTAGTAACCGCATGCATTAGCAATAATGGGCGACTAGTAACCGCATGTTGCAAAAAATGATTAGAAAACCAAGTAGCAAACAATTCTTGATCCATCCATCCCGAATCCGACATTCCGTAGAGAGTTCCAGGGACTTCACCCTTACTTAACTCATGGTTGAACCTTTTACCCGAGAAAACTACCATAGGGGGAATTGCTTGACCAGCTGCATTACAGCAACCTAGAACTGTTATCTGTGTTTTATTACCAGAGCTAATCTGCCGAACCTTCCTTGTTCCTTTGGCTGACACTATACGGGGTGGCTTGTGTTCCAAGGGCAAACCCGATTCGTCACAGTTGTATATTTGGGATGGTTTGTCCTTCAAATTATATTTATCCAGAGTCTCCTGAAGTAAGTCAAAGTAATTTTCAAAGACCTCACGACTTGTCATTTTTTCCCGGGCCATAGAAAATGAATCTCCTCTGCGTAAACTAATTTCAGGCCATCGCTCACGAAAACGACACCACCAACCTTGAGAGATATGGTGATCTCCAAGCAGCCTTCCTTTTTTCTTCATAACAGCCTCAACAATCCTCAAAACTTCAGCTCTAGTTTTGCCATAGCCCATCTTGGAGCAGTTCACAAGAAAGTCAACCAGCTCTTTTTCCTCCTCTCTAGTGAGGTAAGATTTAGGGCCCATTTTGGTGCCGTGTATAACTCTTCCCGATAACCTATCCTTTAACGTCGTACGAGGGACCCCATGCGCTATGGCAGCCATGTTGATTCCCATTGAACCGTCCTTCACTGCCGCCATAGCCTGCAACATCGAGTGGTTAGACCAAGTGCAAAGCTTTGCTGGCCGGTTAGGGGCTTCGCGCCGACTACCTGGCGGTTGATTTTCTTTATTCCTATTTTTTCTTTTGCTAGCAGCAGCAGACAATCTCTTCTTCATTCTTCCCTTAGGCCATCGCTGGGTGCGGTCATCGTAATATTAATTCATTAGGTAGAGATCGCCGCAAAGGTGATATATAATTTGGTAGAGGTCGACACCAAGTGCGGAATATATGGTAGAGGTCGATACAGCTGTGGTTCACAATGTGGGAATGGTTGCCACTATAACTACACAGAGTACTTGGTAATGGTCGTCAACGGGTGCGTTGATAAAGTATATGGTACGAGGTCGACACAAAGTGTGGTTGACTTTATATTTGTTGAAGTCGACGTTAGGTACCGGTCGACAATTGAGGGCTTACGCTACTGCACTTATGGGAAGTGTATTTTTTTTGCAGCCGGTCATTTTCTTGTTCATTTTTAGTCTATCTACCACCACTATCATTTTGGTGCTTTTGTCCAGAGTGTAAACAAATGGATTCTTTTTGTCTTTAACAAACCCCACTATAGTATGTTTGTGCACACAGTGGTAATACTAGTGCGTGTACACAGTGGTAATACTAGTGTATGTATGTGCACACAGTGGTAATACTAGTGCGTGTACAGTGGTATTGCTAGTGCGTGTGTTCACGTACTAGAAATACCAGTTTGTGCGTGCACACACTAGAATACCAGAACGCACTAGAATACCAGTACATGCGTGAACGCACTAGAATACCAGTACGTGCGTGAACGCACTGGAAATACCAGTACGTGCGTACACACTAGAAATACAAGTTTGTGCATGCACAGATTAGAAATAATAGTACGTGCGTGCATGCACTAGAAATACTTGTAAGTGCATAGGTATACAAACTTTAATGAACACTTAAAATTACTGCTTGGATTAACAACAGACTTACTTACTTTTATCTTTTCTTTATAATTCCTACTTCCATGGTACATGGTACCTCACTAGATAAGCACCAATATTCTCAAAGCTAAAAGAAAATGAATAAAAATACAGCGAAAATGGCTACCAGCAACAACCCCGAAATAAGGAAAGACTTCCTACCTTTCTAAAAGCTGTTTCCGTAACAAGATAGCCTATCACCACATAGAACTACAGACAGGCTCACTCACCTTTGCACAGTAGACAAGAAGACTAAGAGAAGGGGCACGCCCTTAGCAACGCCTGCGAATCAAAAGGTTTAAAGGTTCAAAGGTTACGAAGATTAAGTGTAGAAGTCAAAGGTCAGTCTGGCAACGTTCCAGTCTCTATCCATTCGTGATACATTCTATCAGTACATCAGTGTCATGATTTTGCAAACCATTATTTAGAAGCATAGGGTGTACACTTTCTGACATTCACATGCACAGATATATTTTGGCGAACTTGTAATCATAAAGCTTCAGTTCTCATCAAGTTGAAATCAGCTAAATATGCAATGTGCAGGTGGCTGATAACCCCACCATATGGTAAGCCCAAATCTGACTTAGATTGCTATTACCAAACAACACTTGTATGAATACCTTTCGCTTACGTCGACGAGACATCTTTAGACTGATTGGACTAAACATTTCTTCTGCTTCAGCCCTCTACGGCCAAAGCCAAGAATAAAATTACTTTTGGTAAAGGGATACCGCTTAACTTTTAATGGGAGGGTAAAGGGTCTCTTTATCCTAAATCCATTGATACTTGATGGGGTAAAGGGTTTTTGTCCTAAAAAGCGTGTCTATTGGATCGTGATGTAGTGGCGGCAGAGGGAGCGAGATTCTACAAATGAAAACGCGGACACACAACAACAAGACATTGATTGAGCTAGCTTGAGATATGTGTGAAGGTAGATAACCAATTTTATAGCTAGCTATAAGCTCTAGAGCACTGGTGTGATATTGGTTGATAATTAGAACTTCAATAACATCTTTATCTGATGATAACTGCAGTGTTCCTTTTATATGTGATCCCTTCAACTTTAGCCCCACCAGGGATTGATACAGGATTTTTGTTTGAGGGGTAAAGCTTTAAGTATGGAAATGAGACATTTAGTACAGTTAAACTGACCTACCAATTGGATAAACCTTGATCTTTTTTTTTTTCATATTCAAGTAGTCATTTTTTTCGGGCTTTGATTTTTTTTAATCTCCCAACTCATTCTATTGTGTATTGTAATAACTTGTGGAGTATGATATTGTGAAAAGGTTTCATGGCTAGTATTGAGTACTGCATGTTCTCTGACTTCACTTTTTTTATTTATTTTTTATTTTTTTGCTTTTGTTTTATTTCATGTATTTTCAGCACAGAAGCTACTACTACTACCACCAACACAAACAACCCACTAAGGGGCCGCTGTAAGACGCACTCCCATTTGTCAGCTGCTGGTAAAGGAACAGCACTCATTGAGTGAGCCAGAGAGGAAAGAACAACACAAGGAGTTGTAGACAACTCAGGTAATAATAATGAGAAATTTCACAAAGAAAAAGTAAAGGTGCCAATTTGGAAACATAGCAATTAGAGTTGATGGGCATGATAAAACAGGCGAGAGTGTTACATGTAGGTCACACATAAGCATCATCGGGAATTTACATATTGGCAGGGTTTCATACTGGATTTTTTGCTGAGGGGAGACTTCAAGTATGCTAAGCCACACTCATTTTTGTACTTGGATAGGTGAAGACGAAAACTCGGTGTGTACATTGTGTTGTAATGACTGCTAGAGGGTACTGTTGTGTGTGTATTCTATGGCTAGTACTGAATACAGCATATTTTAAGAAAGAGTGTGATTATGACTATTTTTCTTGAGGGGGGGGTGGGAGGGGGAGAGACTTTCACTTAGAGAATATTCTTCCTTCCCCAGCTCCCTGTATGCCTATACAAAACTCTTGTATTCGGAGGTTGCTGCAGAAAATGCTACATCCACATATATTACATACAGTTGGTTCATTTTTGATAATACAGGTCATTATATGTGACCGTCTACAGGAAAATCAGGCACAACATGGCGTGTATAAATGTCAGGGAAAAGGTTGGTCGAATTCTTAAAATTGCATTAAATAAGCTTACGGAAGGGAACGGTTAAGTAGAATGTATTGAGCCACTTAAGCTATGACTATAACACTTGGAAACTCAATATCTAGATGCTGACGACTCAGTGCAAAAAAAAAAATTATTATTATTATTATATATTTTTTTTGATGGAGGCCACATTGGGTGTGATTTTTCTGTGGACAGTCGCATATACATAGAGAAGTGTTGTACCCACTGGACCAGTAGTGATGTGGTTGTTCTGCAGCTTTGTTAGACGCTCAGCGTATAGCACACAGTATGAATGGTTAGCTTCATATTCATAGTCCAGTGATGAACAATCAGCCAGGCTTAAATTTAAACAAGATGTCCTACCCCTCCCCCCTGTTACTAAATTTTTTCTCTCCTTCCTTCTTCATCCTCCCCGCTCACCCCACCCAATTCTCTGTTTCTCCTCCCTTCCATCCTCTTTTATTCAGTCTTCTTTTTTTCTTTTTTTTCTTTCTTTTTTTTAATATGGGAATGACTTCAAATTTGGAACAGTGGTTGACTAATGCAGTGCAGGGATTCATACAAGATTTTTCACTTGAGGGAGTCGATTAAAAGAATGAGAAGTATTTGGAAGTATAATTTAACTGGCGTACAAGTTATAAGAACTGCTGGAGTATACTATTGTAAAATGTATTCATGTTCAGTATTGAATACAGCATGCATTATCAAAAGTATGATTAGAAATATTTGCTGGGGGTAGGGGGGGGGTGGTATCTACTGTATGAATTCCTGCTATTGTTCTGTTACTTCACTTGTAATTGCTGTGAGGAAATTTTTCCCTAAAATGACCTAGGAAAACTTTTAGCTGTGATTGGTAAATAGTGTGGGTTAATTACAAGCCCACATAAACTCACATTTCTGTCTATAGTGTATTGTATACTTAGTAGACTAATTGTATACAACAATTTAGTGTTTCATGTTCACTGCAGGCCACCAGGTTTTTGTCCAGTAGTGATGTGTTGCCTCACGATGTACATCGCCCAAGGTGACAGTAAAAATGCTACCCAGTGTTTTGAGAAGGTTCTGGCAGCTCAGCCTAGCAACTATGAAATATTTAGGAGTACTTGAAGAAAGTGACAGACCAGTTCCCAGATGATATGGAGACTTAGATAGAACTGGGCAGTATCCTGGAACAGGGGGATTTAAAGGTGGGTGTGGTCAATGCATTAGTATCCTGGAACAAGGAGATTTAATGGTGGGTGTGGTCAATGCATTAGTATCCTGGAACAGGGAGATTTAATGGTGGGTGTGGTCAATGCATTAGTATCCTGGAACAGGGGGATTTAAAGGTGGGTGTGGTCAATCATTAGTATCCTGGAACAGGGAGATTTAATGGTGGGTGTGGTCAATGCATTAGTATCCTGGAACAGGGAGATTTAAAGGTGGGTGTGGTCAATCATTAGTATCCTGGAACAGGGGGATTTAATGGTGGGTGTGGTCAATGCAATATAGAACTGGGCAGTGTCGAGCAGGGGAATGTATAGGTGGGTGTGGTCAATATGATGGTGTTCTTAAGCAACCAGTAGCCATCTAGGTACAACTATAAAATAATGCATTAAATTAGCACAAATACAGAGTTTGTGGTAAAATTGTGTAAGTCATTTGTTTAGCTCCAGTCCAGCTGGAAGTGGTCATATATGGCGGGTAAACCAACCAACCATATAATATGAAATTTTGCTCAGCATCTCATGAGAACTGAATTGTAACCATGTGTTGGGTTTACTTTGATAGAGCATTTTTGCAATAATGTTTCTTTATAACTTACTGCTGATGAATGCTACTAATTCAATAGTGGCTATTAATTCAAGAGTTGTTATTAATGATGACCAAGTGGACTATGGAGTACATGAATTTACTCCTACATTTGGAAGTCCTATAGTGGTCTAATGCACTATGTGGAATCAGTAACATTTGTCTGCAGCTACTAGTTCTGGTATAGGGTCGCCTCATGAATATTCATAAGCTATTTAAAACCTTATTTTTGTATCATTCATTCTCTATTTTCTTCTGTAATTCCCAAGAAATAAAATTTATTATGAAAATGAGATGATGAAATGACTATAAAATGTTACAAAATATAAATGGGATGAAAAAACTGCAACCAAGTCTGGAGGGTCTAGGCGGACAATAGAACCAATAGCGGCAGGCCAAGCTTCAGTTTACCAGTTTCTCCAGGCAGGTATGTACTTACTTGAGGGCCTCTCGAAGAGATTCTAACCGTAGGAGTCCAGGAACTAAACTAAAGCTGGTCCTGTACGTTATCGCGATCGCACTCAGTCGACTAACTGGAGCCATAACTTCCAAAGCAAACACTCTTCAAGGCGAAACTTTTCGAGAGGCCCTCCCCCTACCTTCGGGTAATTGGAATATACCTTGGCTGGACTGTATTTAGTGTGTCAGGCAACTAAAAAGTCCTCCAAAGCTAACCCAGTATAACTAATCGTCAGAAAACCCGGGAAAATTACCGCAACCGCGGGAAATCGCCCACGCATCAGCTGTAGAAGCCACGCGGTGCACGTTACCTGACAGGTATAGTAAACTTACAGTAGTAGCCTGGAGAAGTAATGGGTAACAAAAAGAATGGGAGGAATAAGAAGTACTGCATGCACAAAAGCAGGAGAGCCTATGTCAAGAAGAAACTTCCCATGAGAAGGCCTGTAGAGAAGAAGGTTCTGCAGGAAAGAAGCGGTGGTGAAGCAAACTCTCCTCCAGGTTTGGTGATACAGGGTAGTAGACTGGCAAACATAGACAAGGTCAATGAGTATGCTAATCAAGTGGCCAGACATGCTGCTAGTTGTGAAGGTTCCATGGAACTGAAGAGGGAGAGTAGAAATGGTCTAGCATCTGTTTTCACTGGAGAGTGTTCCACTTGCGAGCACACTGTTACGCTGGAGACATCAAAGAAAGTGAAAGGTCCAAAAGGTTATAACAGGTAAGCAAAATAAGTTTGCAGAAATTTTTTTTGAAATTTATTGTGTAACATACCCATAAAGAATTGTTTATTATTATTATAGTTATTATTATTATGACAAGGTGCGGTCAAAGAAATAGTATGTACTCATAGTCCTATATATTAGATACACGTTAGAAAAGTTGATTTTGTGTTCTTGTAGTTTTAAAGTTGGTTTTCCTCCCTATTTATAGCGTAAGATTTAGAAATTCAAACACACACACTTTTGACCAACCAAGTCAATTACAATTGACATAAGTAATGTGGTAGAAACTAGGATAATCTGCTTATGATGTAATTGCTATGGGAGCACAGTGTATTGTTAGAGCCGAGTTCTTGTACTATCCGATTTTTTTTTCTTTTGACACCACTTCCACCTCATTTCTTCTTTCTCCTAATACTTCAGATATTTCATTTCTCTGCCTTTCCCTGCACGTTCATGTCCATTGGAAAAATCTACAATGAAATAGTGGTATTAAAAATTTCTACAGTTAATAATACTCTAGCATTTTTAATTAATTTTTTTATGATAATGAGCTATGATCGACGAGCGGTAGGCCTGTATTCAGGATTTGTTAATTTGGGGTTTAAATGCTTGATCAGCATGCAGGTGAATTAATTTTTAGTATACTACACCTATTTATTGTCTAATCTTATTTGAAATCTACATTTTAAGTAGAATATTATTACATTTCCCTGTTACTAACTCCGCATGGACAAATAAGGCTAAAATCAGTTACGTATTTAATTTAATATTAGCTAATATTTTTAATTAATTCCCACTAAAATGGGATTCAACTGACCCCGTCCCCCTGTGCATGGATGTGAGCTAAGACATTATTTAATATTACTATTTAATTCTTGGTTCATTATATAATTACTTTACGTAGGTGGGAAACCAATCTAGCAGCAGTTTGGGGGCAGATGTCAACCGGTGGTGGCCACAGTAGCCTGGAGGAAACCATGAGTGTCATGGGAGTACCCGTCATGACAAAGAGTACCTTCATTGAGACGGAGAAGGCCATTGGAGAAGTATGGAAGAAGGAGCTTTTGCAGTCCATGGCTGAAGTAGGTAGCGAGGAGAAACGGCTAGCAATAGCACGAGGAGAGTTTCATGAGGGAATTCCTGCAATTACAGTGATAGTGGATGGTGGCTGGAGCAAGAGATCCCACAAGCATTCTTACAATGCAAACTCTGGTGTCGGCATTATTTTGGGGAAGGAGACTGGGAAGTTGCTCTACCTAGGAGTGCGCAACAAATACTGCTCTTCATGTGCCCGAGGTATTTCCCGTGAAAAGCACCACTGTTTCCTTAACTGGTCAGCCTCATCTTCCGAGATGGAGACAGACATTCTTGTAGAGGGATTTCTGGAGTCCGAGCGAGTACACGGGGTTCGATATGTGAAGTTTATTGGTGATGGTGACAGCTCCGTGTACCCCAATCTCATTCAGAACGTTCCCTGGGGACATGGCATCAAGAAACTAGAGTGCGCCAATCATGCATGCAAGTGTTATCGTGGTGCACTTGAAAGACTGGTCCAGGAAAATCCATCGTACAAGGGAAGAGGAAAGCTAACTAAAAAGATGAGGCAGAAATTAGTGAGTGCTGCTCGCTGTGCAATAAAGATGCGAAGCAAGGAGAGTGATGCTAAGACAGCAGTGAAACAACTGAAAAAAGACCTCATGAATGGGCCAAGGCATTGTTTCGGCATTCATTCCAATTGCAGCACAGATTTCTGCACCATAGCACAGGCCACCAAACAGTCCTTGCCGACCACTGAAGTTGAAAGTGCTTCAAAAGACGATGATAGTGGAGCAGCAGCCACCTGTACTGAAGGCAGCGATGAAGGCATTACAGAAGGTATATAATTGCCATTTTAAATTAATATTTTCCCTACAAGATTTATATTTTGTACAGTTAATTTTACTTTTATAATACACCTGGTAGCTATTAACACTTCAATTTGTGTGAGTGTGTGAAACAAAAGGCCTTACATTTTCTCCCTCAATAATAATATTGGGACAACATTAGCTAATAATTTAATATTTCCAAAACTAATTATAGTTGTCAACATGTTTTTATAAAGGTGAAAAAATTGTGGGTAAATAATATTGTTATTATCGTGCAATCAAACTCGTTCCAGTTTTTGAGGATCAGGAGATACTATGGCGAGAGACAATGGATGACACTCCCATGACTGAATTTGAAGCAAGACTAGGTGGCATCACACACTCTGAAGTGGACTCCAAAATGTTGCATGACATCTCAACTTTGGTCAGTCGACTAGTAGCCAAGTCCAACCAGCTAGTTGGTAACCACACAACCAATCTGGCAGAGTGCTGGATGCATATCCGGACCAAGTTTGATGGTGGGAAGGTCATCAACCGATCCCAGAGTGGTTCTTGGGAGCATAGGTTAGTGGTTGATGATGTTTTGTAATATATGAAAATTAGCATATTAGCAATAAGTCCAATATTACTATAGGAGTATTCAGATTGTACAGTGATTTTCATACAGGGGGTCCCTAAATTTTCAAGGTTTTTACCTACAAAATTTTTCCAATAATTTAAACTTAGATAAGTTATTCTTGATAGTAAAATTTTTATTCATGCTCGCTTTTTAAAATTGATAAATTTTATCGAAAGAAAAAAATTCACGTTTTGTTGTTTTATTTTTAAAGGTGCATGGGTGCTGGTCTTCGCCAGAATATTGGCACCAATTGGGGACCACAGACGTGGAAAACCATGACGAATTCCTCTCCTAACAAAGTCTACTCCAGTGCAGCCAGTCGATCTTCTGTGAGAGTAGATGCTGACAGGGAAAGGAAAGCAAAAGACCAAGTGAAGGAGAAACGACGACGGAGTAAATACCAACGAATCGACGATTCCGTGGCAGCTCGTAGTGCATACAGCAGACACGATGGAGGCATTTCACCTGGTCAAGTTGATGATGACATTCCCTCAGATGTATTGGAAGCACTGAAGAGAGGGTATTATGACACGCGGGTGGTGGTAACTGGTGAAGAAGCTAGAAACATTGAAGAAGCTACGAGAGGTCAGAGTACTTGTGATGAATGGATGAAAGAGCGAAGGAAGCGACTGACAGCATCCAATGTGGGAAGTGTAGCAAAGATGAGGAAGACGACCAAACGCAGCAAGAAAGTCCAAACTCTGCTCTACAGTACTTTTCGAGGCAACAAGGCAACGCAATACGGTGCAGACAATGAAGACAAGGTTCGACAGCAGTATGTTGCTGACTTGGTGGCAGATGGCAATAATCTGGAACTGCGAGAATGTGGCATCTTCATTTCCAAATCTACCCCATGGCTAGCAGCGAGTCCTGATGGTGTGATCTATGACAGGTCAAATAACACTAGTGTTGTGGGTCTACTCGAAATCAAGTGCCCATACAGTGCCAGAGACATCAGTATTGATGAAGCTGCTAAGACCTCCTCATTCTGCCTTGCGGACAATGACATGCACAAACTCAAACACCGCCATGATTACTATTATCAGGTTCAGTGTCAGCTGTACTGTGTTGACTGTGAGTGGTGCGACTTCGTGGTGAAGACTGGCAAGGACATACACACACAGCGGATTTACAGGGACAGGAAGTGGTGGGAACAAGAGATGGGGAAGTTAGAACAATTTTATTTCGATTCTTTGTTGGCTGAACTAGCAGCCCCACGTTTCAAGAAAGGTGGCATAAGAGAACCTAGTTCACAATAACTTATTTGTTTGTTTTTGTTTTGTTTTTTGCATTCGTATCAACTACTGTGTACACAAAGTTTTAAAATGTCTCAACACAATAATTCCCACTGCTGTGCTTGCTTTTATTCCTAGAGGTGCACAGCCACAAGTTGTTAGCACTAAAGTGCGAATTGGCCACTGAATACTTTAATTAGTCACAGGAAAATGCGTGGGTGAAACACTATACCGGAACCTTAAGTATTGAAGGCAACGTCTAACTGCAAGAATATGGTACTTGATAATGTATTTGGAACTGATTATATAATAATTAGGCGCTGTCACCGAGGGCACTACTGTGTTTAGGGTCCTGAAGTGCCAGGGTTGTGGCATCCCAAGTGAAATAAGGGCACTACTAATGACGCCAGAGGGACTAAACACAGTAGTTCCCAACGGACGCACAGTGTTTAACTAATTTAGAAAATAGCAACGGTAGTCATTGCTAATACCCTGAGAGGCAGGGCACTACATGTAGTAGCCCTCTACCAGGGCACTACATATGTGACCGTTTACAGGAAAATCGGGCACAACGCGGCCCCGACGAAAACATTTTTTTTTTGCACTTACACATCCTCGGCATCCAGATATTAAGCTCTCCAAGTTTTATCGTCGTAGCTTTAGCCATTCCCGCTATATATCACCTATAACCGTTTCCTTTGTTAGGTTTATTTTATACAATTTTAAGAACTAAATCAATCTTTTTGCGACATCTACGCTAGTCTGGCGTCGCAGACCCACGAGCGCGCGTAGCGCGCGAGAGGGTCTGGTGTCAGCCCTATATACACCAACTTGTACTCCACAGCAGGATTCTTGCGTGGCCAATGAAATGATTCAACGTCATATGTAGCTTACGTAATCGATCATACGCGCGTGCTATGAAAATTTGCCATTTGGCGAGCTAAAAATTTTAATCTGCAAGCAACATGAACAAGAAACAACTGGATGAAGTTACTTCAGCAGCTGTCGATGCTGCAAAATCTCTAGGGCATTCAATCAAGAAGGAGCAGCTTGAAGTGATAGTGAAGTTTGTTTTGGGAAGAGATGTTTTTGCTGTCTTGCCGACTGGGTATGGCAAAAGCCTTTGTTACCAATGCTTGCCAAGAGTGTACAACCACTTGGGCCACACTGCTATTATTATTGTCATTTCACCACTGATAGCCATCATGAAGGACCAGGTAACTGCTAACAGTTCTTCTAGCTAACATATCTGCTAGCTGGCCATGTAATATTATGAAATAGGTGAAAAGGTTTAATTCCCAAGGCATTTCTGCTGCTCTCATGTCAGGAGCTGAGGAGAATATTGAGGTCAAAAAAGGAGTTCGTGAAGGGAATTATGATGTTGTCTTTTTCACCCCTGAATTACTGATTGGCAGCAAGAGATGGAGAAGTGTCCTCACAAGTGAAATGTACACACAGCGATTGAAAGGCCTAGTTATAGATGAAGCTCATTGTGTAAGCAAATGGTCAGTATGCTATATTACTCTTATCTAATTTTAAAGATTGCTATGGTTTTAGGGGTGATACTTTTCGTAGAGTACTCAGTCGAGTAGGGGAAGTGCGGAGCTTGTTACCCAAGGGTGTGTGTGTAATGGCACTTACAGCTACAGCCACAAAACAAGTAAGGCAAGCAGTAATCCGTACTCTTGGGATGAAAACTCCCCACATTATTGCCTACTCTCCCTGCAAGAAAAACATCATGTATGCTGTGAGTACCTTTAGTAGCCTTGAGCAATCATTTGAACCTTTTATCACTCGGCTACGAAATGACCGGACAGAATTTCCAAGAATGATTATATATGCAAGGTCGTTTGACATGTGTTCAAACATCTATCTGTACTTCAAGAATGAGTTGGGTGAAGATTTTACTGAGCCCTCAGATGCACCTGATCTGTCACGATTTCGTCTGGTAGATATGTACACAAGTATAATAGAAAAGGAGCACAAAGATGGCATACTTGATTTATTCACAAAGGGAAGTCACCTGAGAGTAGTTATTGCCACAATAGCTTTTGGTATGGGGGTGGATCTACCTGATGTGCGCCAAGTGGTTCATGTTGGCACTCCAGATGACATTGAGTCCTATATTCAGGAAACTGGACGTGCTGGCAGGGACGGTCTTCCCTCATTGGCACTGTTGTTACATGGCAAAGAGAACTCTCACCAGCTTACCAAGTCTATTAAGGACTATAAAAGTAACCAAGATGTATGTAGAAGGGACATTTTATTTGGAGACATGGATAATTATACACATATAGATCTAGGAACATGTTTGTGTTGTGATATATGCATGAAGAACTGTTTGTGTGGAATGTGTGAAAGTGAGCATAGTTTGTTTATCTTTGTTTAACAGATACTTTTAAAAATTTAATTTGCTTACTGACTAACAATGTATTTGATGATGATGATGATGGTACATTAGCTATGAGCAGTGCGAACAATTTTCTTGAGTCGATTGACCATCCAATCTTGTAAGTCACAAGTTGGCTTAGCATGTAGCAAATCTTTTGGTGATGAAAAGCTAGTGTGCTTCCTCTGGTCAACTAAGCTAAAGACTTTATACTTCATAAGTTCACTCAACACTTCTTCGATGTCTTTACTCATTTTCGCTCTCTTGTGGGCTCCAGACACATTTTTTACATTAGTTTCTTCATCATACTGTTGCAATAAAGGTGCAATAGTACCAATGGCCTTGCCAACCCGCTCAACTGCTTGTTCAGTTTTGTTTGCACCAAGTGCTCTTATTGCATCTTTTGCTATGCGATTGAGATGCTCCATATAGAGGTCGCAGGGTATATTTCTCCCTGGAACACCATGAGTGTTGATGAATCGTGACCAAAGCAATTGGCTAGCAAGCCGAGGAGGAAGGGTTAGGTCTTGGTGCAACATATTGAGAACTTCACAGGAGTAGTTTGTACGTCCTGTGCCATAAAATATTGGCAATAAGTAGCGCCAACACCTAAGTACACGTGTACCGTCCCCCTCCTTCACTGCATCACGATACTCCAAGTAAAAACAACCCGATCCCAGGATTCTCTTCGAATAGCTCAGTGTAGCATCCTTTCCTACGGGGAATTCTTCGAAGAAGGAAAATTCGACAAATTTCTCAATTACTTCACCACATACATCATCCAAAACTTTCAAGCGAGTCTGGTCATCCCTCATCCACACCTCATCAGGAGTTTCCCCAATGGCTGTATTAGGCTGTGGAATTTCATCGATTGACTTCATCTTGAGTACCTTCATTGCAGCTGCTACAATAAAGGCAGAAATCACGACCAAGAAGAAATCTTCGCATGCATTAAAATCCTTTGTAGGATCTGAAACAACATTGCTCCTGCCCAGCCTGTTTCTCAGCTGAAACAGCGTGCCATGCTCCCCTGCTGAAGAAGTTGAGTAGTAGTGCTTCCATAAAACCTTAATAATTAGATAGGGTACTAATAATTAAACAGTAGCTATAATTACTCCTGAAACACTTACTCCTAAAAAGTTCATTTTTGTGTGCCAGTCTTCAGCCACAGGTATAATGCCTTCCATTCTGTTAGAGGGATCATCATCACTCACTTTCGCCTTCTTTGCTCCTCTAATGCGTGCTGCAGTTAGCTGATCTCCTCCAAATAACACTGGACTAAACTGCGCCTTGGTAATGTGTACAGTTTCATCACGGCTGGGTATCAGCTGTTCCTCCTCAGACCTAATAACTGGAACATACTGGTGCAAATACTTCACAATCTCTACCATCTCCTCTCCCTTGTTTTCATTCTTTGGTAGGATGCCAAGGGGGACCTGCAGTCAGTGCAAAAAAAAATGGGCTAGAAGGACAATATAGGTATTCATGTGTCTATATGCAACAATGTCATAATTAATGCTCAACAACAATTTTAGCAGTGTTAGTGACTCAGCAGTATACAGTGTATACAAATTGACAGGCTGACACTTACACATGCAATGTCATGCCAATGATGCCACCAATAATTAGCTAACACAGCATTTCACCCACAATACAGTCATGACCACATATTCTATTTTAAGCCTATAGACATCAACACTTCCATACAATGTAAATACTCAAAAGAACTAGTGGAGAGAGGTGTTGATGTGCAAGAAACAGACACAAAGAGGCACTTACTGTATCTGATTTCTTTGACATTTCATCATAGTAAGGATGTTGAATATGCCAGGTCACAATGCCATCAAAGGTTGCTCTAAAAAATGGCAAAAAGTCGCACAGAACCCTTGAAATAAGAACTTTAAAGTTCTTTCTAAGAGCCTCCTCATCTTCCAATGATGGAAGAAGCAATAATGCCTGTGCACAATTGCTCAAATTAACTGCAGATGGAACTTCACTAGGGAGCTGGGAAAAATCCACTCGATCTGCAGCTGCGTATGAGTGGAAGTAGTGAAATGAGGCTGCCTGGGAGTCTGTTCTGATGTATCTGTGCCGGACAGTTTTGTCGATGTTGTCTCCACACAGGCGGTAGAAAGTTGGCTGACACTGTATGTTGACTTGCTGACTTGGAATGGGTGAGGGTTGGGGAGTGTGAGAACCACTAGGAACTTCGGATTCCTCAACATCAACAGATTCAGCTTCCTCTTCATCATTGTTGACTGGCTGACTTGGAATGGGTGAGGGTTGGGGAGTGTGAGAACCACTAGGAACTTCGGATTCCTCAACAACAACAACAGATTCAGCTTCCTCTTTATCATCGCTCCAGTACTCTTCATCAGATGTAATTGGAGAAACTGACCTCCATGAACTGTCAGAGTCGGAATCCAATTCTGAATCTGATTCATCTGATTCTAGTTCTGGAGACTCACTTGTACCTGAGACGTCATGGTACTGGCATGTTGTCAACCCAGAAGTTCCCTATAGTATATATAACATATTTTGCTATAGCTAGTATGCACATTATCAACTGGTAGCTCTGCAGGTATTTTTTTACCTCCGAATTTTTCATCTGGTCTACTATGGCATGCTTCCAACTCTTCACTCTGGCATCATGATTCTCGCCTATCTTGTCCAACAACCGTAGTAAAGAGGAGTAGGACACAGTGATGTTCAGTGGCTGCAAACGCTGATACACCTACACATTAAATTAACACAGAATTTCAAATATAATCACTATTACATTATTATATTAACCTGCTTAGAACAGTGGCCTGAATATAAAATCAAAGAAATGATTTTTTGCAGCAAGTTGATTGTAGGGTTGCGATGTTTGAGGATAAGGGCGAAGCACATGACAACAACGATATCCTGGTTCATCCTCTCTGTTCGCGTTGTAGTAGCAGCATTCAGAACCCTCAAAAGCAGTGGTGCATGTGTCTGCAATTCCAGTTTAACTGGTTGCCATCTGAATCCATAAATACTCTCCTTTGACTTGCAAAGGAGAGCAGACTGCATTTTCGTTGAAGCAATTGTCCTGACCTCCTCTCTAATTGACCTACACACTATGGCTACTATGTGATCGTAGCTCTCTCGGTTTTTCATGCACTCATCAGCTATGGCTTTGGGGCTTTTTCTTGCCACTGCTTTTCCCAACCGCTTGCGATGAGGTGTCAGCAAATACGATTTTGGATTTGCATAATTGACATGAACCTATAGTAATCAATTCATTTAGTAATGCAGCTTTATTGCAAGTAAAAACTTACAGTAACATCTGGCGAAGAAGAAGTAGGTTGTTGTGGAGCTGGAGGGATTAAGAGAGGGTCCATTCTTGGTCTCTTGGCCAAGTTGGGTGCACTACTACAACTCCCATGGTCCTGAGTGATTACTGTCATGGCATGAACCAACTTCTTGGTAATCTCCTTCGTTAGATCCCAAAATCTCTCATAGGCCAGAAAACACTTCCTACACATCCACACATCTTCCATATCACAACTTTTGCCAATCACATCCAAAAATTGCTTCCAGGAGTTCATAACGATAGTTGAGTTGTTGACACTCCTTCTGCCTCCTTTATCCAGCCTACTACCACAGCCACAGCAACTGGACAGAGAAGCCATGGTCAGCAAGTTTGCAAGACAAGAAGTTGTGCAGTAAGCGAAATAATCGTACGCGGATATTATTATAATAAGCCCAACCCCTATTAGGGATCATGAATATCATTATGACGTCACATCGCGTGACATTTTTCTTGTGCGCCAGTACAAGTTGGTGTATAGGGCTGACACCAGACCCTCTCGCGCGCTACGCGCGCTCGTGGGTCTGCGACGCCAGACTACATCTACGCATGCTGCGTTGTGCCCGATTTTCCCATAATAGACGGTCACATATAGTGCCCTAGTCTGGAGGCACTATGTGATTCAGAGCCCTGCTACGTAATACAAAAACTGGAGCTATTTTTTAATAAATAAAAAAAAAATGACAACCAATTCTGAACAACGTAAGCAGAATACTGCATATTTATTAGTTGTTATTTACGATCTTCACAAACATCTAAAATTGGAGTAGCAAAATGGTACAAAAAGCGCTTGACTCAAGTTTTTGTTGATGATCTTGTTGTTTAGGGTTCTGTTGATGCATACTATAAGTCATTCTGACAGATAAAGTGGGAGCTGATATTCCTACAGAGATACTCTCAACGGTATTGGTGCTCTCTATTTCAAACTGGGAAAGCTTGATCATGCCATGGTTAGATGTGTGTATGCGCGCGGGTTTGTGTGTATGTGGATATGGTGTTTTTCGCATGTTTTGCTTGGGGAAGATGTAGTTTAGTGTAGTGGACCTGGCACTTGTAGTGCATATTGTGCGCGGTATTGTTATTGCTATTAAATCTGATCTAGTATATTATTATTCAATTATTTATAACTTCTTGGGTGGGGGGAAGCTAGAACCTTGAGGGGGAAATCCCAGTTCCCCCTCCTCCTCTGTATGAAACTTTTTTTTTTTTCCATCTATCTCTTTCTTACTCTCCCTTCTTTCTCCCTTCTTGTTGGACTGTTCTTTGTGTGTACATCTGTATGATATGCATAGTAGTCCGGTAATGCCGTCAAATGTCCACTGGCATATTACAAGGCCCTAACAATTCAGCAGCATCCTATTCATGTTCAATTCACTCACATTAGCCTGATTCATATGTTTGTCACAGCATCTGGGGGGTGTGGGGGGCGAAGCCTCCCGAGCATATTGGGGGATATGGGGGCAAAGCCCCCCAAAATTGGGCGTGTCGGTCATGTGACTATAACCACAACGGGCTAGGGCTACTTTTCAACCACAGGGAGGGGTTCCCTAGCAGAGAAAGTTTTAAATTTCATAATTTTTTTATTTTGGCATGGACATCCCAAGGGACTTCTCTATCATCCTAGCCGCATGGGACAATTGACGGCGTTACTGGACAACACTCACTATTAGTTTGCATTAGCAGATATTCATAGGTTGTTGTTGTTTTTTGTTTTTGTTCGTTTTGTTTTGTTGTTGTTAATTTTTACAGTACATTTTTCATACACTAGGTTATTTGCTATTGTGATGTCATTATTATTTAAATTGTTTTATTTAGCTGATCATTATTCTGTGCAAACATAGCAAAAATATATTAGCATGAGCCTAAGTCAGAGTGCGAGTCTGGCACACATAAAAGCAGCTGTTGTGGTTTACTGGTTAACCTCTGTGGTTTCGTTTGGGTAGCTAGCACATGTTGATTTACAACATGTGATGGGGACCCATTGTTGTCACCTCTTGCATGGGGTAGACTAAAATAATACTCCAGCAGTGGTTTAGTTTGTTTCATGTACATTGCCTTTGGATCTTTTTTCATATACTTGAGGACACCCTTAGAAGGTTCCCTCCCCAAAATACCTGACTTGGCTACTTATCATAGCTTTACATTTACCGGCATAAAATTGTAGCTTAAACTAAGCAGGGTAAACAAGGGGGGTGGGGGGGGGGGCTGGAAGGAGGTTTCAATTCTGGTGATGTGTGATGTTTGCTATTCTCTTTATTGTGTGTGTGTGTGTCAGGCTATATACTTTTTTTTATGGAATTAGTAAGCATGAGCCTAAGTGAGTCTGCTGGCCACACGTACATAAAGGCAGCTACTGTGGTTTATCAGTTGGCTTGGTTAACCTATGTGGTTTTGTTTTTGTGCTTGTTGTTGTGTTTTGAATTACAAGCATGTGTATGAGAGGACACAGGTTGTTTCACACTAAAATAGATTTCCTTCATAATCCAAGTCTGTATTAACCCTCAGTGTGGCTGTACACTGAGGGTTATAGTTGTCCACTGGGTCTGTCTGTCTGTCTGCCAACAACACTTCTCCGAAATGGGAGCCATTCAGGCATCAAAAGTGGCATCAAACTGCACCAATACACAAAGCAAGTCCCGTTAAGCTTCCCCCTAAAGAATGAAATGCGTAATGGTATAATTTTTATGTCATCCTCAATTCCGGGGACTCCACTGTTCGTCATTGCAAAAAGTTAAACGACAGTCATGTGCTAGCAAAAATTACTGCTGAGGTCTCCTTATTGCCAACGGTCAGTTACAGGTTTATGAAGTGGTCAGTAAGTATATATAGCTTCAGTGAGTTTAAAATTACCAGCCTCATGATGCAGCTATGTGCCATGTGATGAAACAAGCTATATAATGACCTAAACCAAAATATTTTGTGCTCTGAATATTCATGTATTTTTACCATTTAGCTAGGGTTCACAACTAGATGCTCTGGTATTCTTACTCTGTTTTGCTAGTTAATAAATTAATCCCCTTCCCTTTTTCTGCTGTTTTTATGTTTGTCCTTATCTTTCATTATTTTCTTGTTCTTTTTTAATTTTTTTTTGTTCTAATTTTCTGCTTTATTTCCTTCCTTCTTCTGTCACTGGAGTCTAGAGTAAGCATTGTTTAGTTTTTATGCTTTTATCTTAATACACATGATGTGGTTGTGTTGATGTAGTTTAGATGTAATTTGCTATGGTTTGGGTGTGGAGAGTGGGTGTGGCAAAACTGGCTTTGTGCTCTTAGAGAAGTTTAATAGAATGGTTTTGCACAGCTAGCGCTGAGGGTTCGCACCTTTGTAGCTCTAGTTTCTGCTAAATAAAGTTTGAAATTATATCATATTGCAGCAGTCAATTGAAATATACTAGGTAAGGATTCTTAGCATACAGCTTTGCACCATTGTGAGCTTTGTGTGTGGGAAAGGGGGGGGAGGGTGTGACATACATTTCAAAAGTTATACTTGTAAGCTGATTAGCTTAATACAATTATAGTCAAGTTATAGAAGATGTGGTTAGATGTCTCTTTAAGGCCCTTTTTGCAAATGACAAACAGGTTTACTTACCTTCCTAACATAATTCTAATTCATTTCCATGGTAACTCGTTCCCTTCCTCCCCCTCCCCCCCCCCCCTTATCCCATGTTGGCTCACATACACACTATCACTTGGGGACCTTGGAGAGATTGATTCTAGAAATAGTCGATATGTATTCTAGTTTAATGTTTTTCTGGATTGTTTGTTTTGCGGCTTAATTTAATGAGTGCTATTGTGGTCGTTACGATTTGTTTTATTTGATATCAAATGAGTCATGTCCTTGGCGATAGAATGCTGGTATCAAGTATATGTAAAATAAAATTTTAATGAAAACCAAGCTGGAACTTTCTCAATCAAAACGGGTCTGAGAAAAAGGAAAGGAGAATAACTGAAAAAATAAAACAAAACAATACAAAAAAACTTCAGGTCGTTTGATTGAGAAAGTTCCAACTTGGTTTTTATGAAGGGTTAGAAATTTGAATGTTATAAAGCCTTTACAATCCACTAATTATGGCTCTTCTTTGGAAGGAGAGGTGTTTCAGGTCGACACCAGAAAGGGTTCTGACAGCACATAATTGGTGGTCTGTTAAGTATGAGTCTGCAGCATGCAGTCTTACTTAGCAGTATAAAGGATAAATTTGAAAGGCTCGGGAGTCAGTGGTTGTCGTAGCTTAGTGGCAAGAACACTAGTGGCTGAAGCCAGTGTGGCCTTGGGTTCAATTGCCGGCGATAACCTGAAGTTTTTTATATTTCTCTCCTTTCCTCTCAGACCCGTTTGATTGAGAAAGTTCAAACTGGGTTTTTATGAAGGGTTAGAAATTTGAATTTGTAAAATTTTAATGTTAATAGTGAACACAATAGTTTGTTAACAGAAAATATTGGAGGTGATTAGGCATTTCCACGTAGTCCGCAATTTTGCAATTACATTATGTAACTACACAGTGAAATAACGCAGTCATTCACAGTAAGGTGAGAGAAATAGTGGATGTGTTTACTCATAAGAATGGAATTAGACTGAAAAGACATACTTGCTGAATTTTCGGGGCGCGAAAATACTATCAATAAACTTCTAAAGAGTTGTTACCATAGAACGGAACTACTATATTAGCTGATTAAAAAAAATATTTTTGATTTTTTTTTTTTCATAGTAATAGCTAATGATTTACTAGGATGCTAGACAACAATTAAATTATTGATATGTAGTGGAACTCCTCCCTTCCTCCCTCTATCCCTTCCTTATTTTTTTTGTTTAGTGTGTATCATGTATTCTTAACCTCTATGTATGTGTTGTGTGTGTGTTTGTTTGCTTCATCTTTTCTCTCATTGCATTGTCCTCTTTATCCTCCCTCCCGCTTAACTTGGAACAGTCAACCCTCATTAATTATAATGTAAAGTTAACAAAAAAAAGGGTGCGTGTTAACCTCTATGTGTGTTGTGTGTATTGTGTGTGTGTTTGTTTGCCATTGTCCAAACTATATTTTGCTTCATCTTTCTCTCTTTCTCCTTATTCCTTTCTTCCTCCATCCGTCCCTCTCTCCGGCTTCCTTCATTTTTTTTCCCTTCTTTTTTTTAAAATGTGTATCATGTATAACTTGTGTGTGAGTCCAGGGGATTGTGCCTGACTGTTGTCAGGTCAGTGGACAAATTGATCTTGGAACACCCTCACCCCTCATTAATGAAAATGAAGAGTTAACAAAAAAAAATGCATGTGTGAGTGTGTTAGAAGACAGAGACTCTGTACTAACCACTATGATTTAGCAGAGCCTCCCGTCTTCTGGCACATACAAAAGCAGCTGCTATTTGTAGACACTGGTCAACCACTATGGTTTGCACCATGGTTTGGTTGGGGGTGGATGGTACATGTTGAATTACAAGCATGTGTTGGGTACTAGTACTCATGCCAAACTCATGATGGTGCTTACTACTACTGGGAGTATCATATAGATTAAAAATTAAATGGTACATTCAGGACCTTCTTTGGGATATGATATTGAAAGCTTTAAAATGGATTAGCATGCTCCAAAAAATATAATGAAATGTGGTTTGCACACACACACACACACAAACACACACTATAACTTGGGGGTACCCATAAAGGATTGCTATTAAGCAAATTACAGTTGTTCTGTTTGTTTTTTGTTTTGTTCTGTCTAGACTTTTTTGTTTTGTTTTTTGACCCAAGTCAGGGATTCATACAGGATTTTTTGCTTGGGGCGGGAAACGACACATGCACAAATGAAACTTTAATGTCTATGTACAGTGCTTCCAGCTTAACCCTTTTGTTCCTGACTTATATCGCGAGGTCACCGATCTCGAGTACCTCAGAAAACTTTTTTTTTTGGCTAAAAACTATTTTCAAAGTTTCTGTAATGCTTTGGGCTCCTAAAAGTCTACATTAAAGGATGAATTATGAATTCAGGCTGAAATTACTTTTCAAGAATAGCATATGATTAGTTGTAGAGTTACAACCCGAAACATTGAAAAATCCTACAAAGTATGTGCATGATGAAAGTTGAAATCACAGAAATCGCATCCACAACCTGACCGCATATTTTTGCGGCTGCTTTCATACGTGGTTATAGGTTATTGATATGTGGGGTCATCTGCTCAGTCTCAGTTTGTGAACTTTCTTGTTGTTAAACAGAAAACATAATTTGGGTACATTTAGTCATTGTACTACTATTATTATTATTTTTTTTTAACAATCACCGTTTAGAGCCTCTTTTTATTAATAATAGCAGTTAGTAGCCCTAATCCTGAGTTGTGTTGTCACTGTGGGTATGCAATACTTTTAGTTTTTATTCGTACATCTTGGTCAGAGTAGGATGCAGTAATGCTTGCTCACTAACATTTCCTCATTATTGTTCTTTGACTTGTGCAATACTTCTTGCTCTACTATGCTTGAAGTGAACTTATTGGTGAATTGTTGTATTATCTGTTTCAGGATTCTTCTATAGAGAAGATGTCCAGGATATCTAAGTAACTATTATAACTAAACTGATTCCTTGTTTCAAAATTTCCAGCTGTTTTTTTTTTGTGGTATTTTGTAGTCATATTCATACATTATTTTAATATTGCCAGTTTCAGTTATTCAAAATAAAAATTTATTTAAATGTGAATATCCAATGGTGCAACCAGTCGATACATGTGGGCAATATATCAGAAATGAAAGTATAAACATAATATTAAGATATGTGAAAAACAAGCACACAGTTTGGACGCACACGCACACACATGCATACATACACACACACTCACACATATAATGCTCCATGGAGCTGCCAAGTTTTCTTTTATAATGGGATGTGCCATATGTGAGGCTGTTATCTCTGCGGTGCTCTGTCAATCATTCAATGATAGCTCAAAACATGCAAGGAGTGGCTGTATTAATTGAATTTGCGAAGGGAACCAACTTGCTGAAAAATATAAAAAGATAATTTACCAAATTTTGTCAGTGATGAACAACTGTTGGTAATACACTTCCTGTGAACATACGCCAGGCAGAGGATAGGTTGTGTTATAGTGTGGTAACAAACCAGTCTGACAGTTGAATAGATTATTGAGAACTGTAGGGGCGTACTAATAACACTGAAAAAGGTGCCCACTAAACATTACTAAGGGTGTACTAAAGCACCACTAAAGGTGTTCTGGATCACATGCTAGAGGTGCATGCATAACACTGTCTAGAGTGCCACACAAACGCCTACAGAGGTGTTTAAGGGTGTTTCATTACACCCTACTAGGGGGGCTTAAGGGAGCACCATGTGAGGAGTTGTAGAGGGGGTGCCGTTCTAACACCACATAGGGTGCCCATTAAGCACCCCATTTTTTTACTGTGTAGGAGTGCTATGAAATCATTAAGAACTCTGAAACTAAATAGGACCCCAACTTTATAAGTAGGAGTGCTATAAATCTGAAACAAATAGGACCCAGAAACTTTGAAAATAGGAATGCTATGAATATCATTAGAAAGCTTTGTACCAGAATAGCTATGAATATTATTTAAGTTGTTGCACCAGTGGTGGATGTGTAGTAGAGATAATGTATATGAATTACATTAAGTGATTGAATTGCATCAGTGGGGATTTACCTGTCTGGGATTAAATATGGCTGACATAAGAAGCAAGGTTGTCTCTTCAACAAACCAGTTGAAGGAGCAACTGTTGGAAGCTGTTGAAAGGCTTCAGAGTATGGAAACTTCCATATAGAAGGAGTAAATCAGCGTGAGCAGAAGCTAACTGGCTGGTGCTCTAATACCAGAGGTGTTAACTTGTGTCTGTTAAGATAATTTCAAAATTTATAATTGCATCAAATTTTATATAGTTGAATAACACTATCTAGGATTCGCGTGAAAAGAAACCATTTGTGTGGAATGAAAAGTATTTTTTGGGTTCCAAAAGAAGTAGAGCACCAGAAAAGGGAAAGAATGTCAAAAGATCGAGAATTTCTACATGGACGCACACATTTGTGTGTTTGTCACGAAATGACCAGGAAGATGTTCCTGATAGTGATGAACGTGGCAAACTTCAGATGGCTGGTCTGGGCGAAAAAAAATTATCTATTCCACTTGATGCCAATAATAGTAAAATTAATGAAGAATTGCAATATCACTTTCAAAAATTACAATACGCAGGTGGGTTTGAAATGTTGCGCTTAGCAGATAGTGGATTAAGACTATTGCAAGTAATACCCATTCCGCCAATGGGGTACACTATGATGTACCTTATTTAAAATTTGTGGTACACAATGCTAAAATTTACGTAAGGCCTCTGCAAAAAAATTTGGACACTGATTTCTGTCAAAATGAGGTGAGTTAAAAATGTCTTAATCATTGAAACTTAAAGTTATTAACACTACAGCAATCAAGTTCTTCCCCACCGAAAGAAGTGTGCCTTTCATGTGGACAATGTATTAATATTAACACACTTCGTGAGCATTTAAAGAGTTGCAGCAATAAAACCGAGTAAGAAATGAACGTAATATTTATTGTGAGCGTTATAGAACTTATATGGTTTTACAGAGTCTTGGAATCTTCACCTTTGTGTCAGTCAGATACCACTCCAGTAAATTTCAGTTTTAGTTGTATGACTATCATTTTAAGGTATGTTAATATTCTATTAGGTTGTAGTAAGTGATAGTGAAGACGAAGATTTTCAACTTGCGCTCAAGATTAGTCGAGAGGAGGCTCTTGAAACTGTCAGAGTTCTTGATGAGGAGCCCAAGTATGTTCTCTTTTAATATATCAAAGTTGTGCCTATAATATTTGTTTTATTAATATAGATCAGTGGGTGACATTGTAAAATACTTAAAGAAAACAATTGCATCTACTGATTTTGATATGATTGTTCGAAGAGGTTATATGCTGGAGGATACTTTAAGAAGAATGAATAAAATGAGTTTTGATCGCAATAAAACGATTACTGTGAGTGATTTTTTATCATAGGAAATGGTAACACTACTGCTTTGCTTTTTTTGTTTACTTTCCAAAAATATATTAGGTTAAGTTTGTTGGTGAAGATGGTGTGGATACAGGAGGTTTAACTAGAGAATTCTTCAGATTGGTATTTCAAGAGGTTGCTCGTAGATACTTGGAAAGTTCTGGATGTTTCTCACATAATGCTGTTGCCTTACAGGTGTTAATTGATATGGTATATGCACAGTTGTAATTTTTTTGTTTCTGTTAGGATAATGTATATTTTCATCTTGGACAGTTGACGTCGATGTGTCTTACGCAAGGAGGTGCACCAATTCACTTGTTTTGTCCGTCCGTGTTTGCTTTTTTGTGTGGTATGAAGCCTTGTGATATTGTGCCACTAATAGGAGAAGTTCCCGACAAATCAATTCAGGATACTTTATATGAGGTGAGGTTTACCCTTTAACTACGTTTTTAACTAGTAACTTTAACTAACCAACCAAAAAAAAAAAAAACTATTTGTGTTCCAGATTATGGAAGTTCAGGATACAGAAGCATTACAAATTCTTTTAGAAACATTTGATGACATTCTCTTTGAAAGTGGGTTTACAAAGCCACTTACACGTGTTTCCATCACTGATCGGCCAAGTATTGTGCAGACTGTGGCACTTCACTATGTTGTGTTAAGATCCTTAGCCGAATTGCAACAATTCCGTGATGGAATGGATGGGAATTTGTTGAAGGCATTAAGTAACCATGGAGAACTTTTACGCCCATTTTTTAGTAATGAGAAAGGATTAATGAAGCCACTGACTGCAGGTATGTACCTGTCAAAACTTAAATCTCATAGCTTTTTTTATTGTAATTGTCTTCATAGATTCCTTGATCAAGATGTTCAAACAAGTAATATACTCAGAGAAAGGCTCCAATGAGCGTAGTAAAGAAGAAAATACTTTTATAATGTTTTTAGACTATTTGGAAAAGTGTGAAAGAGGTGAATTGCTTAACGTTAGAAATATCGTATTGTTAAATTTATTTGTTTTTTATTAGTAAGTAATGGCTGTGGCATCAGCAAATTCAAAGAAAACCATACATCAGGTAACAATGCTAAATATATTTAAAATCATTATTATCTGTGACTTTGTATTTTGTACAGAAGAAGTATCCCTGGAAATGGTATTGAGTTTTTTCACGGGAGCAGATGATATTCCTCCACTTGGATTTCCACATGATCCACAGTTAAACTTTAGCCCAACATCACCCTATCCAACTGCATCTACCTGTGCAATTGAGTTGACTTTACCAACGATGTACAACATTTCTACTCAGTTTGAAGAAAAGTTGAAGCAAGCTTTTATTTTACATGGAGGATTTGGATTGTCTTAGTTTAATTTAGCTACTTTGTTCCATAACCTTTCACTTTTAAAATACCTTTTTCATTTAAATACTTGACTTCATTGACAATCATCTTTTTTTCTAATCAAATGTTTATTTATTTTGATCACTGTAGGCAATCCAAGAGACAGTTTGAAAAATCATTTTGGGGACTGTAGACTCAGTTGAGCATGAGAGTAGGCCTTGCCAAATTTGCTCAGCATAATTTGAGGAAATGGGTAGCTACCAATCATGCACAATATTAGCTACCCTTGTTATAATTTTTGTCAGGCCAGCTTTTAAAACAAATTAGCTAGCTACTAGAGTGCAATGAGAGGTTTATTAAGTTTACATTAATTGACAGCTCAGCAAAATCAGTCATATTCAGAAGACATTTAAACATGTTCGTTATAGCTGCTATGTACAATCTAATTTTGTATGCTCATAATAAAAAAAAAAGTGTATTTACAGAAAGCAAAATTGGTGGCTAATATTGACTGTAAAATGGGTTTCACTTAGATATTGAGCATAAAAGCAAAGCAAAATGTGTAGATATAAACTCTAATTGGGAATGATGGTGGTAGCCATAGATGAAATTAGAAGCACTTAGGTAGCTACATAGCTAAATTAAGGCTTAGGCTATGTCTCAAGCTAAATAGTATTTATTCCGGAAAGAAAGTCAAACCAAAGTTTATGCCATAGCTACTGGTGTTATAGCCAAAGCATAATTTTGGTAGATATTTTGGTAGCTAATAACCACAGTAATAGTAATAATAATAATAATAATAATAATAATAATAATAATAATAATAATAATAATAATAATAATAATAATAATAATAAAGTAACTATTTAAAGGGTACACTGAAATTTTTTTTAGTATATTTCGATATTTCCCTATAGTCTCAGGATAGGGGAACTATTTTTAGTTTAGACTTTCCATAGCTACTTTTCATACACTTGGCCTGCACAATATCAGGATATGTCAAGTATTGTCAGTTACAGTGCAGTTTGCCCTGTACTGACTTCAGGATGTATGGGATTTTTAAGCAGGACATGGAAAGAAAACATACTACATTGGCAGTTGGGGGTACCTACTTTTGAGGAAGTAGCTAGCTGGTACATTTCTGCACTTGGCATCTTACTTCTGCAGCTAGCTATGCTGATCATTGAGCAATATTTTTACAGGCTTGGGTATGGTCACAAAATAACCCCCTCTTTGAAAGTCTTGCATATCTTCCCTTACAGCATAAAAATAGATAAAATCATCTCTCTAATTGTAAATATTGTGATGTTGATGGTTAGAACGAGGAAAGAAAATTAACTAATTTATTTTTTGGAGAATAAATGAGACTGTTGATGTGTACAAATCAATGCCATAATCTGAGCAAGGGGCAGATGGCAAAATGGTGTCCATAAGTTCTTGCACATTTCTTTCATTAAGAGGGCAAAACGTTTGTGGAACTGTTATTTCATTTTCATTATATGGAATTGGTCCATCCCAATCAATTCCATACAGTCTTGAATCCTCCTGTATATAAAAATCAAACACTGATTAAACTAGTAATAAGTATTAGCTAGCTATTGTTTCTTACTTCAGTCAGCAAATCTGAGCTTCTTCCACATGCATTTGACAGACCAGTAATCCACAGCTGAATAGGAGACAAATTATGCTCACTAGACAGAGAGTGGTTATTCCAAGCATCACTAAATTGCTGCAAAGCCTGGTTAATTCTTGTCCAGTACACATAATGTAATGCAAATACGTGAATTTCATTTTCGGGATTGAGCAAATATTCTTCTTCTAGATAACAAAACAAATCATGAAATAGGTGTGTACAACTAGAGTAAACATCTCTCCAGAGTCTCTCTATTCTCTGGTTGTGAACTGATCTACCAGCAATAAAGCTGGATCGACCTGGGCCTCTTTGTGGGTGGGCGATCATGTAACTAGCAACTCCAGTATTTTCACCTCCTCTATCTCCCCTTACACGGCTTGGAATACCAAACTGTTGAACTGCATCAACAAACAATTCCAACACTGTATCAGCAGAGTTGTTGTCAGATGCTCTCAAATACATTATTCTCCGGCTGTAGCCATCTATGCATCCGTGAATAACAATACGCCACCTAAACAAAACATCACCATTACAAATTTTATAGCTAATGTACCTTTTTTAGATTCTCATGACATTTAAAGCAACCACAACTTTTTAACGTCCAATTTAAGTACATGTACATGGCTACATGAGCATGTTCATCAAAATACTAGTACCACTCTTGTAATGTCTTAATATTTATAGCTTTTGATTTGACCACCCTTTACCTATAGACAGGCACATATCCTAAGAAATAGATATATTTAAAAAAAATCAAATTGTGCTATGACCCCCAAACCCCTTGTTTTTATTTACCTGATAAGTTTATGATTACCGTCTATATGCCAAAGTGAACGAGGTGAAGGAACCCTATACTGACGACGATTAATAACTCTAAGCTGACGAATCATACACCCTTCAGGGTCAATTCGGCGTAGAGATTCCCTCACTCGAATCTGCTGCACCCGATAGCCTTGAGCAAATAGATGTCCTAGCATTTGCTGATTTCCACAGGTAGGAAACTGAGAGTGAACCTGATAGACTAGATGATCAAGCTCATCATCAGACAAAGTGGCATATTGGTCATGAACTGACAAAGTAAAATCACTCATTCTTCTATACACTGTTCTCTCTGACACTCCCAATATGGCAGCAATTTGGCGCACAGTAAATCGATTTTCTATCAGAAATGAAAGTTGCTCACAACCAATGTCAAAGATGGGCCTACCAGCTCTTCCAGACCTGACAACAGCTGTGGACATTTCATTAGCAGCCAAATTGATATGCTCTCTTAAAGATGAAGTAGTGTTTAAAGCATGTCTTATAATTTCACAAGCTTCATCAATATCTTGATCACTTCTGTCAAAAGTCTGCTGAACAATTAGTTCACGAAACACTAATTCTAGTGATAAACACCATGCATCAATAGCATCTGAAGAAAGAGATCTTTCATCTCTATAAACATCCAAGTCACTAATAATTCTGAAAACGCTAGATATTGCCCAAGATGTCATCACAATAATGGAGTTCAAGTTAAAGTTCAAATACAGTACAAATATATTCATATTTCAAATTATATTCATAGAAGTGTGGCTGTCCAAAGAATATTCATAGCACTCCTATTTACAAAGTAGGGCCCTATTTTGTTTTAGAGTTCTTGATGATATTCATAGCACTCCTATTCTAATGTGCAGCAACTTAATGATATTCACAGCACTCCTATTCTGATGGGAAACACTTAATGATATTCATAGCACTCCTATTCTGATGTGCAGCAACTTAATGATATTCATAGCACTCCTATTCAGTCTGCAGCACTCCTATTCAGTTTGGAGCACCCTATTCAAAATGTTGCACTAATTTTGGCAGTGATCACCTCCCATACTCCAATGGCTTCACAAGTACAACCTAATTCCTTACCCTGCAAGTATAATAGAATGATGTTACTTGAAGTGACTGTTTCAGACTAGTACACTACAGTTATAGCTAGCTCCAGCCCGTTTGTCCTCATCCTGTTGCTCTTGCAGTAAAAAACTAGTAGATTTTTTTTGGCGCCAAAGTTAATTGGTCCACGTAGAATTTCAGAGCTGGCGGGCGGCCACGCGTGAATAGATTGCTTGAGGCGGGTTAAGGGCGGTTCTAAGGTGGTATTATACAGAATGATTAAACGGCCACAGGTTCCGGTGGCAGGGCACCCCTTAATACATATCGCACATCATAGAGAGTAAACATTACATGTATCATGAGATAAACAATCACATAAACATTCTATCTTCTTCTCTTTGTATATTCTTCTGTCTTCTCTTCTCTTCTGTCTCTTTCCCCACACCTTATACCTATAACATACTGGAAATGTTCAAGTCTTCATCATGTAGTTCTGAAAGTTCATGCTGCTTCCTTTTACTATTGACGCTGATTTACGTTCAGTGTGTCACAGTTGTTTCACAATGCTTCCGATACTGCAAATGAGCCATATAGTATCTTGATCTGCACCAATTAGCAGAATTGCAGATTTGCAGTGTTCTATACGGAGGGAATACTCTTTCAGCTTTGTGTGGATTCAACATCTGTACTGTATGCACTTGATGTATGGACTTCCCTAAGTACACCTTGAATTGACTAGTATTAAACAACTTGGTGATATTTCCATCCTTAATACCCGAGATATTGGCAGCCAAATGGCTTCTACACGAATGAACTAATAAAGTAGGTATATAGATGCTCCCTATATACCCAGTATGAAATAAAGTCTGCACATACACATTGACATCTTGCATTAAACCAGCTGGGATGAAGTACTCATCAAAATCTATAATCATCATGTATTGATATCTATTCTGGTATTGGAAGATGCAGTCTAAATACTTTAAAGTTTGGGAGTAGTAATAGACTTGAGAACTGTTCAAATATTCTTCCCATACTGTAATCTTGACTTTTCCTTTGTCTTGTAAGCTATTCAAAACTTCTGATGTGTTGACATTTGTCATAAATGACTGAACTACATTCAGATGGATGAACTTGACTCCAATCGTTTGCTGATAAGTCAGCCACTGGTCTAAATACTTGGGTGTACCAAATCCTGTTGCACACACCATAACCTTATTTATCTCAGGGCCGTGTGGAGGTATTATCACTGGTCTTCTCACTGCCTCAGTCATCAATTCATTATTTATTTTCAATACCACATTTACAATGCTGTCTTGATTTACTGCCATGTCCCAACAGTACAGAATACAGTCAGTGTGCGATAATTTAAATTTATGGTGTACCCATTTCATGACACCAAGCTCCTCTACAAGTGAGTTCATACTTCTGACTCCATCCACTTCACAGCCTACGATAGAGTTCTTGAGACTCTTCTCCACAGACAGCAATATAACTGTGGCATTGTTGTGATTTTGTTGAGGTCTAGCATCAAAGTAGGCTGAGATTGGAACTATACGTTTGTTATAGTATTGATAACTCTGTTCACTTCTCAAGTAAGTCATGCTCCTGCCAACATTGATAAGAATACTTCTCTTATAAAGCAAGAAGGCAGCAATTGCGAATACCAGAATAAGAATTAAGAAATGCTTGTAGCTTGCCATCTGCAGTCCTCGTTTACATTTCAATCTTACGCGCTTACTCTACTCCGGACGGACGCTAATTAAAGGTGAAGTTAATAAATTTGTCTTGTTCACTTCCGGTGCGAAGGTCCATTTTTTGTGTGCATACGTTACCTAGCCGGTGACGGATAGTCTGGCGCGGCCAGACCCTTTACCTAACCGCTACGCAGAGAAAGAGTCTGGGGACAATCATGCACCTTGGCTGTTCTAGAGGAATGTGGTAGTGGTTGTCTAATTACTGTTACGCCGCCCAGGTTTGCTGGACGAGCTGACCCACAGAGTATTTTGGCAAGCGCAGCAACCACTAACACTTTGATAGTGCGGAACGTGGGGCTCCGTTATGTACACTTGTGGTAAGGTGCCCACTCATTTCCCCAAAGGCTGCCTAGGAGACCACAAAAAAATGTTAACTAACCACAGCCCAAAATCATCCATTGTCCCCAGATTCTTTCTCCCTGTAGCGGTTAGGTAAAGGGTCTGGCTGCGCCAGACTAGGTGACGGATTATTATTATTATTATTATTATTATTATAACTTTACAACCACTGTATAACAAAGAGAATTAAAAGAGATGAAATGTGATATGATGAAGGACAAACTCTATGTACAAGAGAGCAGCCTAGTTTGCTAAAAGAAAAGAAAGGGATATAAATGATAATAAAACAGCTAAGTGTGAGAGGGGAGTGATACATTAAAAAAGTGACTGTGACATCTGGAGCAAGGACATAAAGAACAAAATGTGCAGGAATTGTCTCAATCAGAGTGTGCAATAAACAGATCCCAAAATTATTGCTTGAGAAAACGTTTAATAGAAGTGAAGAACAATGAAAGATCAATAGGTGAGAATGTATTCAATAGTAGAGATATGCAATTAAAATATTAATGTCGTGTAGTGGTGGTGCGTTGGAACTTAATTTCTAATTTACGATTAGATGAAGATCTTGTGGACCCAGAATGAAAATGACGTGATTAAATACATTAAATGAATCAGATGGAAAGACATTTAACAAAAATAATAGGTCTAGTAATTGTAAGTAGTACATTAGTGGTAAAATATTGAGATGAATAAGTCTTAATTTGTAAGAAATATAATTATTTAAAATGTATTTAGTTGCACGCCGTTGAACTCTTTCCAATAAGATAATGTCTTGTATTTTGTTGGGAAATCATAGCTGAGAGAACAGTAGGTCAGCTGAGATCACAAGTGATAGATAGAGAGACTTCTTAATGTTAATGGGTGATGTGCAAATAATTGCTGCCTAATTAAATACAGAGACCGAGCTTTGCTGCATATTTCTATGATGTGGACAGACCAAGATAAACTATCAGAGATTAAAATACCTAAATCTTTCTGTTGAGTTACTGTTTTAATTGTATCATTACCGATGGTGTAATTGTTGTTAGTAGATGATGATAGGGAGACGTTCATGTATGCACATTTAGAAGTATTTAAAGAAAGTTTCCAAGATTGATACCATGACAATAAATTGTCAGGATCCTTTTGAAGAGCTAAATTCTCACTTGCAGAGTTTAGAGAGGCAATAAGTTTGGCATCACCAGCAAATAAAAACACAGACGAAAAAGAACAGAGAGATCGTATGTCGTTAACATAAATAAGAAAAAGCATACAACTTAGTAGACTATGAGGGTTTCTTCCAGTGACGAGTTCTTCCGGTAATATCGGTCTGAACAGTCCCTATACAATTGTCCCGTAAGTATGTGCTATTCCCTTGGCCGTATCTCAGCTAGGACTTTGAGATAGAAGAAAGTTCAAATGCCACAGTAACCCGCTAACTAACCCAGTCATTGGTTTAGCTTATGGAGGCTAAAAGCAATCTGCTGATAGAACAACTTATTTTTTTACAACACGAGAGTCCAGTATAGTTGTAGACTGCCTATATGTTTAGTCACAGTGTGTACTAAAAATTACATCATAATTGAAGTGGCAACCCTGCCTAGAGTTGGACTAAAGTGTCGTGATAGCTTATCAGTTTGACTATCGCTGGCATTTCCCCCTGTATGGTCAGTACGTTGTAGTTAGCTAGCTTCTTTCTTGCTCTAAGTAATTTTTAAGGGAATGAGTTTGCCCGTGATCACTGGTAGCTATTCACAGACAATAAATGAGAGAATCTCTTCCTGTGATGCTTACTCCTGCCCTTCCACCAGCACCTGCTTTGTTCAGTTCAGTTGGAAGGTCTATGTAGGTCCTCCGCATTTCTGTGGCTATGTAGGTCCTCCATTTTTCTGTGGTTCTCTACCCAATATAACCATGTGCATGTTTCATATTCATTGTACACTCTTCCTCAAATCACACTCTCTGTCTTCAACTATTCTCACCCTACCAGTCTCACTCTGCTGCTTTAGCAGTCTCACTCCATATTCAAGACTTAATCAGTGACCTCACTCTATGGCCACTGCTAGTCACACTCCGTCTTTCATTGACTATTCTCTCTTTCTGGTCTCTCTTTTGCCCTCTGCCTGTCTCATTTTCCCTTTCTCGCTCTTCCATCGTGTAAGTCTCTTTCTAGTCTCTGCTATGTTCCACTCTCATTCCTCTTTATACTGACTCACAACTATTGTCTATCCTTTTCTTTCTTTTTCTCTCCTGTTCTCCTCCCTTAATCCATATTTCTCATACAACTCTATGGACCCAGTGATCTGTTCGTGTGTAGTTCTCTTGATTGTAGCCACTTCATCCTTTCGTCTTTCTGTTGTGGGTGGGTCCTGTGCCTCCTGCCACCTTGCCCTACCTGCTGTGGTCCTTTTCATTGACTCTGTTTACTTTCCTTAGACTCTTAATGTGATAATATGACTAGGGGCTATCCATTGGGTTGATGGAACCTCCTGAACACCTAGATTATTGACAACAAAGCGTGATAGTGATGGATGAGTGCTTGTTTTTGTGTTTTTTTTATTTTTAACATTGATAGGAAGGTGGTTGCAAATCAGGATATATATATTGTTGGTTTTCTGTCATCATTTCTTTTTTCTCCTAATCTTGTCTTCATCTCTTTCTATGTTTAGTTTTTCTTTTCTTTAATATTCTTTGTTTCATTTTACCCTCTTTTTTTTTTTTTAATGATAATGTGAATCAACTAGTTCTGTCACTATAACATTTTCCCCCTCTCCTAGAGTATCATACCAGTATGAATGCAAGTGTATAGACACAATTCTTTGTTATTTTATTTTTCTTTAGGTAGCACAGTAGAACTGAAGTTGCTGGATGTGAATGTCAGTAAAGGACTCATAGTGGAACAAGAAAAATCATTCAGCATCAAATATGACACTAACTTGGTAATTGCTACAATTAAGATCTAACATCATAAAAGCAAATTTTCTCTTTTTTTTAAAATTCTCTTTGGTTGAGCGAAATCCATTTTATCTTGGTTGTTTTGTTACTTCCTGTCTCATTGTTGTTACGGGGTATTGATAAAAAATATTTGGCTAGTATGGTTTGCCTGATTTGATGTGGTATTACTACTGACTATACCATACTTCCTGCATTTAGGAGTGGGCATATATTATGAAGAAAAAACTAACAAACTGCTGAGTAAGTTTTTGGGTCCAACTATAAAAATTTATCCGGTTGAATTTGAGTTTAAATCTTCTTTTCTATCCACATGAGAAAACATGCGAAGGACATACAGTGCCAATTATTTTTTGTGTGTTTGATTTGTTAGTATAGTTTATCTGTTGAATTACCTGGGCTAAGCCAGTCCGGTATGAAAATTGCATTGGTTCTGATGATGATTATTATTATTTTGATGATGACGACAATGATGGTGATGATGATGATTGTGTTAATTGTGTATTCACATGTGACTACCTATATGTAGAGAGTGGCAGGCCATTCAGGATCATGGTGTCCAAGAAGAAGGCTGTCGGGGTCAGCAAGTTTCTTTTGAGAGTGAAATCTATCATGTCTCAGAGTTCTCTGAAGAAGAACAAATCTCCTACTAGAATAATCACTTTGCCAAATTCAACATAAGCAGCTTTGATAATGTGGTGGTTTCATTATTGCTGATTTTTTTTAAAGAATTTACCGATTTCATGGGCCTTGATAGAGATAACTGTCATCAACACCTCTATTCAGTCTTTAGCAACAGCTCCATTCATCTCTCTGCATCAGCATCATGCATATATCATCCATCATTCAGTCATCAGTCATTAAGTAATTACACCTGAAGAAGATAGAGGAGTATCAATTGAAATGTAGTATAAATCAGACATGAGCAGTCCACAAATTTAATACCTAATAATATCGTTTGCTTCAGTACATATTAATCCTATTGCTAGTAAAGAAATCCACACAATTTCCGTGTTGATTGGTGTGCTTGTTTATTAAAAAATTGGTGGACATAAATGAAGTGAATTTTTATCAGATATAAAGAACTTCTTCCCTAGATTTATAGTTAAGTTAATTTTGATGTTGTTTGATAATATCATAGGACAGCAATTTTTTTTAAATCTTTTCAACACTCGATTTTCCAAGTAGATAATTGTGATAGATCTCACCCAAGGAATGTCTAATAGTGAATATAAGTTCAATAGGCCATTCAAGCGGGCTGAGGAACCACGTGCATGAGCTGGGGTTGTGCTACAGGTGCATTGAGGGCTGAAAGTAGGAAAGTGTAAACAAAATGTGAGTGAAAATAATCTGACCATATGGTGGTATCTACATCTGCAGTATTGAGGGGAAATATCTGGCATTCAGAAAGAAAGTGTACCGGTGCATCTCTAAAAAGCATGCATAGGTGCAGTATGAGTATAATATTGGACTTTGTCTGACTATCATAATGGTTTAGTTTTGACATTGAAAGTATATATTTTTACTATTTGGCTATGTGTACTCATTTATGTGCAAGTGTCCTTGATAATACTACTAATGGCATACTACTCAGATTTGCTGTTTTAATTTTTAAATAGATTTTTTTAGGGAATAAACTGAGGAAGCCTTACATTTTTATAATGTACATTTTATACTTAACTTTAAGAAGTTATTCTTTTGTGTCTGTGGGAACGCCCACCAACTTGAGCAAGCCAGAGGTGCCCCTTAAATCAGGAGGTGTCCTCATCACAGAAGAGAACAATAGACTTAGTTGTGTGTGTGTACGTGTGTGCGTTGTCAACAAGTGTTGTAGTCATCAAGTTACTGTATTCAGAGTTGTGCATTGCCAAATTTTGTTGAGATAGATTAACCTCTGTATCAAACTCTTCTATAATCCTACTAGGAATAAGCTTAGGGCCGCCTAACTATAGGAGGGTAGAGCGTTAGCAGCAGGCATCCATACTCAGCTTTAGTCCATTGAGCAAGCCCCCTCTCTGGTGGCAGCGGGAAAGAGCTACCTACCCCCGACTAGGCCCACAGTGTCATTAAAACTGGTTTCCATGTGCCAATTACTAATGTTTTACAATTTTAGGAGTATTGTGGCTCAGGAATATGATCCCCGTGGGTGGTGGCTCTGAAAATCCCTCTCACACAATATCTTCTTCTAGTGATGCCAACTTGCTAGTGATCGTAATTAATCAGTTGTTCCTCAGAAAGCTGGGAGCACGGTAGATCCATCAAGTCAGAGAGAAAGCTCCAATACTTCTCATAGTGGGAACAAATCTCAAAGCAAGGGGATGGCTCAGAAGGTTTTGTCAGAGGACATTCCCAATGAAACTTCAAGTGCTTCTCTAGAACAGGGGTCTACATATTTTTTGTCCTCCCCTAGAAAGAGAAACGAGCTTCTGGCCAGAGAACTCAACTCATGTGAAACACAGTCAGTTATTTTCTCAGCTGAGGACCATCGAAAGGAATTGGAATCTCGTGACCAGCAATTTCTATACAGCCTCGTACAGCCTGGAATTATAACCTCCGTCAATGGCGCAGGATCTTGTAAAGACTTGTTTTTGCCTCCTTCTCCAGCTCAGGACATATCCCATTTGTTGCCGTCATTGAAACTCGGGCACAGTGAGCAAACCTCCGATGGTTCTCTTTCTAGGTTACCCACTAGCTCCAAGGCAAGGCAAAAGGTTGGCTCTTCCTCTCCGCCTGATTCATCTTCTCCTCAGGGAAAGAAGAAACAGGCCAAGACAGAGTCACAGAATGGCAAAGTTGCAGTAAGGGCAGAGCAGCTATTGCAACCTCGGAGAGATAGGTATTGTGCTCCAGGTGAGGCTATAATTTCTTTACTGAGCTGCAAGTATGTGTGATAGTATGTTTATTTTGGTTTTACTTAAAAAAAACACACCAATATTCATGTTTTTAGGACAATATTTTTTGACCATACCAGAAGTAAGCAACCCGCCATACTTTGGCCGTCCAATTGAACTTCATGTGGAATTGACTGTTGTGCCAATGAAGCACGAGAAAGAAGTAAACATGGATAGACTGCTCAAGTCCAAAACTAATAAAGATGACAGATCGAAGTCAAGATTGGTAAAAAATTGAACTCGATAATATAATTAGCTTTTTTTGTGTGTGTGTGTGTGTACATACTTCATTTAATAAACTGCAATTACTTTCTAAAAAAAGATTTTGTTTGAAAGTGACACCTAGATTGCTGCCAGTAGAATTTTTAATGGCATGTATAAGTTGTTTGTGAAAGTAGTATCAGCTATATCTCATTAATGAATGATTAGCTAAGATGAGTTGAGTTTGAGAATTTGGAGGTCCTTTAGATAAATGTACACTGTACACCGTGCAGTGTTTCTCTGTCAAGCGGAGAAGTAATAATGATGATAATAATTTAATAATGATGATGATAATATAATAATATAGCAGTAATAGTAAGGGTGATAAAATAGTATAGTGCCCAGGAACCTCCTGACTGATGGTGAGAACTGTTTCAGACCAAGCTTTCACAAGTGATTCACTAATTCTCAGACTTCCCTGAACTCACCAGTCAGGGCATGTGAACAAGAGATGAGAAAATATGAAGGTCTCGGTAAAGATAGCCAAAACTATAATAGTGGTACTGTACTTATCGCAATCCAGGGCATTATTTCTTCCTTTGAACTCCTCATCGTAGTGGCGTGTAGCCAGACTATTGTCGTAGTAGACCAAAGCCCATCATTAGTACTAGCATCTAGCACAGGAATAGAGTGGTCCCATCTCTGAATAATTTGATTCTAGGCCTTATAAGTCACACTATAGTAATACTGATTTCTGTCGACGTGGAGATAAATCTGAAGACCTAAAGGTCTGGCAGGTGAGACTAGGGGTTACATGAATTCATCTGAGGTCACATAGACTGTATCATGTACTGATGGGATATGATAGTTATTAAAGACCATGTGGTGTAAAGTCATATTTAAAATTAACAATGAAAAAGAGCGGAGCCATGTGTGAGCAGCAGTTGTTACTTTTTCACAAGGTCCTGAGAGGAATAAAGTTGGGTATGCCACAGGCTTTGAGGACCAATCCTACATTTAGACCAGTGGTTGCATTAGTGTTGATTTAGTTGTTTTTTTTAATGACCAACGACTTTTTGTTTTAGTTACGGTTATTCTAAATTCACTATCTTAATTTTAGTTTTAGTTTTGGGTATTTAAATTTACAGATAACAATTTTAGTTGGGTTATTATATAGTTTAGGTTTAAGTTATTCATTACAACATCTTGTTATCTTGTGTAATAGCTATAAGTAGTTATGATATTACTTTTATTTTTATTTCTTTTTGAAACTTCATAAAAGTAAGCAAGATTATACAGTGATTATAATTATATTTTTGGCATGGGTTTTTTTCAGAGTATTTTAGTTATAGTTAGCACGAACTGATTGACTTTTATTTTTAGTTTCAGTTATTTATATACTTTGTGAGATTTAGTCTTAGTTAGATCACTAAAACATTTTTCGTAGCGGAATATTTACACAAAACTAAACAAAGGTAGAGGCTCGAAGACCTCACTCATAATTCTTTCATTGGTCTAAGCTATGTTTTTTTAAACTTTAATAACTTACACATAACTCTTGGGAATTTAAAAAGGATTAGATACACTGGTAACAATAAAGCACTATCACCTTTTCATGGCAAGATTTCTTGAGGAAAAACAGAATGAATGTATAGGAAGTAATCACAGCAACGATGGGTCAGATACATAAAGAATTCGTCAGATCTTATGCCACAAAATGTTTCAATTGTCTAAATGTGTACCTAGCTATATATTTCCTCCAGCCACTTGCATCATGGGGAAAGGGTCTGGTTAAATGCAATACAGTGACTTGTTCAGCTTCTCCACGAGTGGGGGAACCGCACTAGAATTATATAGTGGTTGTGGATAATATGCTGAGTCAGCAGAACAAGTAGCCCTATTGCATTGGACCAGATACTTTCCCCGCTATGGAGCAGGTAAAGGGTCTGGCTACACCAGACTACCTACCCCCCACCCCACACCCCCCCAGCCCACCCCCCCCCCCCCCCCCCCCCCCCACCCTCCCCAACCTTTTTCTCTTTTTTCAAAGCTCCATATTCAACCCTGGCCAGACTTCATTAAATAATATGCTTACATTCCCATAAAGAAAGTTCAACTTAACCTAAGTACACTGCCGACAATTATTTTTACTGGTCTACATTGTTTTCTTTAACTATTTTGAAAATTTAATATGGCCACTTTGTACATTGAATTAGGGATTAACTAAGCACTGATGCAGACCTGATGGTGGCTTTTTCGGGCCACTTCCTTCGTCCTATTTCCAACCTACTTCTATCGCAGTATCACACTTCCATCATAATTCCGTCCTACTTCCATTCTAGTTCCTTCCTAATCCCACCATATTTTACCCGCCTTCCATCCTATTTCCATCTTACTGAGCACTCGTATTTTCAACCAGTTTCTTTCCACCTATCAGTTGCTGGAGTATGGAGGATAAACTTAAGGCTTTCCTCTTTTCTCGGCAGAAGCATTTAGTTTAATAATTGTTTGCCACTCAGTGGTATTTATAGAGGGCATTATATCACTTGGCTTATTTCCTACCTCCAAACAAACTTTTCTAGATAGAACCCTTACTAATATTCTAGGTCTTGGTAACTTTTTTTCTCAAATAAAACATTTTGTGAATGCAATAGAGGATATTGTGAATTAATCGTATTGTTCATGTAGGTGGTAGGAAGATATGCTTCTTTTTGTCTGCATGCATAAAATGACTCATCATAATTCAAATGATGATAATTCCAATGTTTTTAGGAAATCAAAGTCCGTAAGATGAAGTGTGATTGCAGTCAAGTTGTGCCAAGAACTGAGTTTAAAATGTTTATAATAGATCAAATTTCAGACTTATATACCAACAAACACTTTTATGTAGTGCTGGACAATTAGCAAATCTTATACCTTTGATAGGTTGAAATATGGGCTATGTAGTAATTAGCCCTGCAGTCTGTGGGATTTTGACAAGCATAGTTCATTCTGTATGTTGGAAATAACGTATGAGCTCTGTGTGGATCTATCATATTTACAGTCTGAACTTTGTGAATCGATTTGCCCAAGTGGTTGGTAAAATGAAATTTACTTGTATTGTAGAACTTAGTGATATTTCCATCACTGGGAAGTGTAATGTTGTCGTACAGACTCTTTTTACAAGAGTAAACCAATGTGGGTGGTATGTAGATGCTTCCTATATCCTTTGCCTTGAACATAGTTGCCACATACGAGTAGATATTTTTCATTTTACCAGCTGGGATAAAATATTCGTCGAAATCTATGATCATCATGTATTGGTAACTATTCTGGTATCGGAAGATGCAGTCTAAATATTTTAAGGTTTGGGAGTAGTAATAGACTTGAGAACTGTTTAAATATATTTCCCACACTATCACATAAACTGTGCCGGAATCAATTAAGTTGCTTAGGAGAACTGATGAGTTTATATTTGGGATGAAAGATTCCACTACATTCAGATGGATAAACTTGACTCCAATAGTCTGGTGATATGTCAACCACTGGTCTAAATATGGATTGGTCCACCAAAGCCTGTGGCACATACCATAACTTCATTCCTCTCAGGACCTTGCGAAAAAGTAACAACTGCTGTACGCACAGGCTCTGCTCCTGTTTCATAATCTGCCTTTCCCGCGTAGCGGTTTGGTAAAGGGTGTTGCTACAAGACGACCGACCACACCCTCTCCAAAAACTGATTGAAAAAAAACTAAACTGTGTGGTGGCCTACCTCTCTATCAGAAAGGCACGTGTCCGAGGTAACTTGATTTTGTTGAAGTCGCTGTTAGTTTTATTTACGTTGAGACAATGGGTTTTGGAGATTTGAAAACTGAAGCCGGCCTAAGAGCCCTGAACGACTTTCTGGAAAGCCGGAGTTACATTGACGGGTAAGACAACCAAGCTTGTGTGTCACCTCTCTGTAATAAGCGGTGCCGTTGATGTAGATAACAATAGATTAAGAGTAACTTGAAAATACTGTTTTTACAAGCTGTGAGTGAAGCACCTGTAAGAAGAAGTGAGTGTAATTTGAAGGGTCTGAACTAATTGGAGAAGCCAAACCATTCATTTCTTGTGCAGGTGGTTTCATAATGAAGAGTTTGGCTAGCAGTGTGGGTGGTGGTAGAGAGGTTACACGTGGTTAGCTATTCCAATTAATATTTGCTTGCAATTTAGCTGGTGATAACTGAAAAATACACAAGCTTTGCAGTAGCCTTTGCTTTGTACTTACACGTATTTTTTTTACCTTTCACTTGTATAATCCAATCTACTTACCTTTATTTGATAGTCATCTTTCTCTGATGATAGATTGTTAAATGGCAATATGTTTAAAATCTATTTAGTCCAGCTTGTTAAAACACAGTAATTAAGCTTTATTAATCATGTTTGTCCAATGAATGTACACCACACTTCCCTGGAATGAAATGTTAGCATGGCCTCAGTTTTCAAGACACTTTTTTGTCTTCTTCCTTGCACAACTCTGTGCATATTTATTCTTTTAGATCTTTTCACTCCATGGGGTGCGCATTTTTAATTTTTAAACCAGGGTTCATTTATGACTGTAGTAGAGAATTTGATTACTAACTGACTTATGAAATTCTTGTGTCACATACAAACTAAAGTGCCGGAATTAGGTAAAGTGTTATCTGATGGAATTTGACGACAGTCTGTACTTTGTACCTGCCAATAGCCTAGCAAGCCACCACTGCCATGGTTTGATCAATCTAGTGTGTGAATGTGTATGTGTGTTCACCTGGCTGGGGTGCAAATTCAAGGCCTTTTACTCCTGATATAGCAATGGTCCAGGTGGGACGTCGGGTGTCCACACTACTTGCTGTGAGGAATGGCTTATTCTGCGAGTTCCTAGCCTGGTTCCAGGAGATTTTCTTGCATGGCTCATGGCGTGGGGGGAGGGGGAGGGGGGAGGAGTGGCGGGAAATTTTCCCTTCCAATTTCCCATCTTCCCCGAAACGAAATTTTCTAGAGAGAACCCTAACTGCACTATTGAATGTTGCACTAGTGCATATATTTTTGTGCAATGAAGCTGAATTGAATTAGCCATAGTTTTTCACAATACACTCAAACCTCTCTTATCCGGACAGTCTGGGACCAAGGGGTGTCCGTAACTATGAAATGTCCGTAACTCAGAAATACTTAATTTATTTGGTGATGAACCGTGTATACAATTAATTATTTGATAATTGAATTAGTATATCACTTAAAATTAACAAAAACACCTGTAAATACATGAATCAATTTATTAAAAATATGAAGTGATTTTAGTTTGCTTCATAAATTTCAAGCGAGGCTGAGCTGCATCGTCTCTCCAACTTTTTACCAGCATAAGAGGTGCAGGGTGTGTGTTGCCTTTGGACTCCAACCACTCCAAAGCAGTATCGAAAGCAGCACAAGCTTGCGATGGAGTAACTGCATTTGAAGAAGCTTCATCTTCATTTTTGGACTCAGATTCTTCTCTCTCTTGCACACATCTTCTACAATTTCTTCATCGTTCATGTCCAAATATCATTCACTGTAGATTTTGGAACACCAAACTGTCCAGACACTGCCTCACTGACTTCCCTTTCTTAACTTCTGATATTATCTCCAGCTTTCTTTCTAGAGTTAAAACGCTACGCTTGCGTTTAGTTACCGCGACCTTGCCTCCACCACCGCTGGTCGTTGAGTTCTTAGAAGAACTAGCAGCCCATCAAAGAGTTTTGAGAAGAACTAGCAGCGACGCCGCCAGTCAATGAGTTCAGAGAAGAACTAGCGGTGGGATTTCCCTGCTCCATATCCTCACACAACAACGCTACGATCAAATACACTCGAAGTGCCACGCGCGAAATATTTTCTCGATTTTATTCGTTTAATTTGGTAGCTTTCCGACTACACTGACGATCCGTACGCAGTCAATAATTTTAGTTTGTGTCCGGTAGACAGAGGTGTCCGTAACTTAGACGAACGGATAAGAGAGGTTCGAGTGTATTTGCAGTTTAGCTGACACAGTGAACTATAATAGGAACTGATTTGATTGGTTAACCTGATGCACGCTGTATGTGTTGTCATGTGACTAGGTACGTGCCTTCACAAGCAGATATGGCCTTGTTCGGAGCAGTGGGAGGAGCTCCAACGGGAAATTTTGTGAACGCCCTGCGCTGGTACAACCAGATCAACTCATATTCAGCGGATGAACAGCTCACGTGAGTCCTGTGTTATTGTACTGGGAGAATTTTTGGAGGTTGTTTGAAAGGCGTTCTTGACAGTTTTTTGCAAGTGTACTGGGGTTTGATACAGAAATTTTTGCTAAGTGCGAGGAATATCAGTGTTAGAAGGTGGGGCTGTACATTTTGAGACAGTGTTTACTTTACACATGCAACAATCTACAAAGGACTAATTAGTCCGTCTAATTATCTCATGCATGAGTCTTATTTGGTGCATTTTAACACTGAAAATTATGAGCAATTAGAGTTTCTAGTTCAAGCCCACTTCACCTGTTACCAATTGAATGAATATTTGGATATTGGACAGCAAAACCCAAGCATTCAATTGTCAACTGAAGAAAATATTTTTTTTTGTCAATCATTCATTTTAATACATGGAATTACACATTATGTAGTAAAATATTGTAGTACAGAGTAGGAAAATTGTGTAGATTTTTGGAAAGCTTCATTTGTGGAGGGGGATTCAGTATATAAAGCACAATGAAGTACACAAGTTGTGTGTGTGTGTGTGTTGGTTGCTTTTACGAAAGAACTTGTACCCTAGATCAATCAGGTGGGGGGGGGGGGGGGGGGGGGGGGAACCTAACACAACCACCTCTATATTGTCGTAATGATTTGCTAGCTCAGGCACTTCACGCAAAAATTGAAATTGAGATATAGGCTCCAGAAGTAAGTCATCGGAAAAATTCTTTCTTTCTCCTATTTTTGTTTTTTTGCAGAATTAGTCTTAGTGACCCTTACTTTAAGTCTACGCCAAATTTCAAATGCTGAAACAACTTAAAAGACCCCAAGCGTGCCGTGGAAAGACAAGCTACTTTTTATTCTCTTTCGTTCTCGAAGTACAATAAACAAAGAATGGGAAGAGTTTCAAACAAGCAGCTAAAAAAAAAAACGGCATAGCTTTGAGAATAGTGCATGCAATCTACAGCTTACCTCTGGTTGAAAGTTTACCACTACATGGAGTAGAGTAGCCAAGGATTCCGACAAGACAGGCTGTGAGACGCTCTGAAAGCTAAAAAGAACTCTATGCAAACTTCGTTAGTCGCCGTTAAAAAGCGGCTGTACGATTTAATTGCGTATGTGGAGTACGCCGTTAAGTATACGGAAACATTAATTATACCGAAAGTGGAAATTCAATTTATGTTTTCTCGATTTCTAGTTCAATTGCTTTGCTGAATACAGCCCAGTTCAACTGCCAGTTTCTCTGCGCGTCGAAGGTTTTACCCTCCAGGATTTTAGCACTCAGTTGAGATAAATTGTAGCTTTTTATTAGCAAAAAAACCTCAATTTTTTTTGGTTTGAGTGAAGTGCCCCCTTTTGCCAGAGCTGTCATATATGGTAAAGGGTGGATATGACAATGTGACACTATTATATGGTAAACGGTGGATGTGACACGTGTGACACTATGGGGGTGATGTGTGCACCTGCATGGTAAACGGTGGATGTGACAATGTGACACTATTATATCGTAAACGGTGGATGTGACATGTGTGACACTGTGGGTGATGTGTGCACCTGCATGGTAAAAGGTGGATGTATTGTGTACCGTTAAAAGCGGCTGTACACGATTTAATTGCGTATGTGGAGTACGCCGTTAAGTATACGGAAACATTAATTATACCGAAAGTGGAAATTCAATTTATGTTTTCTCGATTTCTAGTTCAATTGCTTTGCTGAATACAGCCCAGTTCAACTGCCAGTTTCTCTGCGCGTCGAAGGTTTTACCCTCCAGGATTTTAGCACTCAGTTGAGATAAATTGTAGCTTTTTATTAGCAAAAAAACCTCAATTTTTTTTGGTTTGAGTGAAGTGCCCCCTTTTGCCAGAGCTGTCATATATGGTAAAGGGTGGATATGACAATGTGACACTATTATATGGTAAACGGTGGATGTGACACGTGTGACACTATGGGGGTGATGTGTGCACCTGCATGGTAAACGGTGGATGTGACAATGTGACACTATTATATCGTAAACGGTGGATGTGACATGTGTGACACTGTGGGTGATGTGTGCACCTGCATGGTAAAAGGTGGATGTGATGTGTGCACCTGCATGGTAAAAGGTGGATGTGATGTGTGCACCTGCATGGTAAAGGGTGGATGTGATGTGTGCACCTGCATGGTAAAGGGTGGATGTGATGTGTGCACCTGCATGGTAAAGGGTGGATATGATGTGTATGGCAAGGCACGGTAAAGGGTGGGTGTGATATATGTGCCACACGGTTGTTTTCTAGACGGCACTTAGCAGTTAGTTGTTTCACTTCCGTGTGTATATGGTATAGCCTCATGAATATTATAATTAGAATGCGGTTGTGCAAGAAACTATCCCCTTCTTTCCAGTTATATTTCTTCAATCTTTCATTCCAAATATGACCTCTGAGGCCACGGGAATATTCCCCAGTGGTTATAAGCTTATTCCATTGCACACACTAAAAGGCAACCTTCAGCAACCACACATTGACCTTCAGCAACCACTCATTGACCTTCAGCAACCACACATTGACCTTTTCCCATACCACGTTGGTTTTGGTTGAGGGTGATAGCTGGTTACTATAGCGAGGTTTTATCCAAGACAGGAAGTGCTTCAGTACTTTTTCTCAATGGTAAAACATTTCATTATACATTAAATAAACTAGATAGCTTAATAACAACAAAATGCTAAAGAGCACCTCGCAGGAAACTGCACAAGTCATTAATTAAAAAATAATAGCCAAATAAGTGACTATATATAGTAATGTATTGTAATAATAGCATCTTTGGCAAGAAGTCGAAACGTTGGGTTAAGTTTTAATTAACAATATTATTGGCTGTAAAACGAGAAAATTTGCTATTATTATAATTACTTCAGCCGAGAATGACTGAATCAATGATGTATTGTATAGCCTATTACCTTAGTCAAGGTAGGAGGGTGCAGAGTGCGATCTGGAGACGCCAGCAAGCGGACTATTGAAGGAAGGACAGCAGTTTTGAGTGTAGTCCGGGAGTTTAGTAGTGGCGGTGGGTGACAGCACATTACAGCTCACTGCTGAGATAAAGAAGCTTTCAAAGTCTGAAAGAGAGGAGCTGGTCAGGGCAGCCAATCTTCCAGTTGTTGTGATCCCTCCCAATCATGCCCATGCCATGAAACCAAACCTTAGTATACCGTGGAATAAATTTAGGATACTCAGGAGGTGAATAACAATCTATATTAAAAAAAAAAAGTCAACTAACATTAATATTAGATATAATTCTTTCTCTTTCACAGGCTTTTTTTTTTTAAGAAAACAGAACAAAAATATTTGGTCGCCACCGGGAATCGAACCCAAGACTGCTTGCTTAACGCACAAGCGCTCTGCCACTGAGCTATGACAACCAGCCGGCAAACAAACACTCCAATTCTGTATTTATACTGTTAAGGGGTACTGCTATGCTACAGTCTCACACTCAACGGACCAATGAAAATTCTCTTTTTTTTTTCAAATATTCTTTTTATTCATTGAATTTTTTTTACTCCACTAATTTATCACTTCATATTTTTTCCCCCTGAAAGGTAGAGAATACATCTAACGAGTAAAAGAAGGCTGATAAAGAAGTTATGCACAAACACAATAGGTACTAGAATCACTAAATAATGTATAGAGAACGTGCATTGTTATACGTAAATTTACACATATACCGCCGACATCTGGCTTGACCTGGCACAATGGCGCAATCCCGAGTTGTGGGTTGTGGGTTGTGGCTGAAGATCTGTGGAGACGAGGGTCGTGGTAGTTTCAAGCTGAATCTGCAGCTCGTTAACACACACCACCCTAACTCCATAAAGAATACTCATCTCATTTTGATCTTTAAATCAGATGACAGTTCTGCTAACCTCCACACTGCACTAGACATGTATCAGGAGCATGTGACGGAGGCTCAAGGAATGGAAATCCAGTAGGAAACTAAATTATTGTAATAAATATATATAATATGAATGCATCTACTAAATAGAAACCGTACTGTCCACCTATTCTAGTTAGGGGACTAGGAGTACTAATGCTGAGTACATGTGCTCAGCGGTATGTACAGAAATCAAATTATTTTAATACCTCCTGAATAATTATTTTTAACATACTTGAACAAGGTTGCCACAACTGCTTGTTGTGGTGTACTATCCCAAGAACCAAATTGGCCGAGCGTCCAAGGCAAGGGGGGGGGGGGGAGAAACAGCCATGGCCACTACATGGTTTAGGGTGGATGTGATGTGCACCACTACATGGTAAAGGGTGGGTATTATGTGTGCCACTAAAAGTGTATGTTGATGCATCTTTCTTTGTCGATGCAGATGGCCTGGAGTGAAGAAACCAGTTGGAGAGTATGGTCCAGAGGGCGGAGCTGGGGCGGGGCCATGTAAAGCTGCCGATGATGACGACGACTTTGACTTGTTTGGAAGTGACGATGATGAAGAGGAGGTATGATTATACAATGTTGATAAAAATTAAGATAGGTTAATAAACATTCTATTAATTTTTTGTATCTTTGTGGTAACCTTGCGTCTTCCCCTCCACTGTAATATCGAGAAAGTAATTTTTGGTTGTATTGTATGAAATGTCCTCTTTGGTATTTTTTCAACACATAGGGTGAAGTAGTTTAGTTGTCTTATGTAATAATGGCTCTAGTTAATGAATAGCATTAGCCCAAGTTGTGATGTGCTAACTATATTGATATTTTAGCTGCACGCAGACAAAGAAACAATTATTTCCCCCTGCATAATGCATGGGGTATACTTGTATGTGTTGGGAAGATTAGAGTCATTTAAGCCTGTGTAACTCTTTGCTGCCACTGAAATAAGACTTGTTGTTTCGTACGGTACATAACAGTTGCTTCCCAAGTTGTTGTTTTAATGTGGGGTATGCCATGGTGTAAACTTGCTCACTGCAGGCCATAGCATTCTTGTCTTGCTACCAAAATTTTTCCTGGATTTGCTATATGACAAAGAGATTTTCAGAATGACTCACATACATGACTTGTAAAAGATACTTACTAAGTATAGGGAATATTATGTATGTACGGTAGAAGACAAAATAAAGTTCCGAATTCTGTTCCGTAGAACAGCTGTCACACGGTTAAAAGACGGGGGGTGGGGGAAACTGTACGCCGTTCGGTAAAAAAAACGGCCTTTCAGTTTGACTTCATTACCGTTTTAATCTTTCTCGTTCATTGTATGTCTCGCTCAAAGAAATAAAAAAAATCGTTTATCCAATAAAACATTCTGATTTTTTGTTTACAGGCTCCTGAGGTGGAGCTTTTTGGGTTAAAAAAATTGAAGCTGTCCTATTTGAAGTTGTCTCGCAGAGAATTGTTAGTTCGATCAACGCACAGTATCGATTATTTCTCGATGTTAGGGCCTTCTCGGGCTTAGATTTTTTTACTACTGGAGGTCCATTAGTAGCTAACAGAAGACATACGAAGTGTGGACCTCGTTTTAGCTCTGTGCCCGTCGGAACTTCAGTCTGCAGCTTTATTGAAGCAAGTTAAATTTTGTACGATCTTTTTTGCACTATCCCCGTAGCGTTTAATGGTCGATACAAGGCCTTAGTTTGCTGATATAGCTATGGAAGAGTTTCTAGCTACAAAATATCTGTGAATTGACTGAAAAGTTAACTTTTTTTTCTTTACCGTTTTAGTAAACGGTGTTGTCCGTTTTAGTAAACGGTGTAGCCCGTTTTAGTAAACGGGAACATGACTGTTTAGTCGAAATGGTATGGAACGCAATGGTGAAAACTATGGTAAAAAACAACTGCCGTTTTACGGCTGTACTACGGAATGGAATTTGGAACTTTATTTTGTCTCCTACTGTATATATGTATATATGTATGTATGTATATATATGATTGACTGTGGACCTGTTTTATTATTAGTTCTTTAAATGTGCATGTTCTTTTTCTTTGCAGGAGGCTGCTGCTGCTGCCAAATTGAAAGAGGAGAGACTGGCTGCATACGCTGCAAAGAAAGCGAAGAGTGAGTCAGACGGAGAGGAATAAGTGGGTATAATAATAACTGAAATTATAATTGGTTATTATTATTACTATTATGATTATGATTGTAGGAGTGGACGATATTAGACTCTGTATTTATTGACTAAATAAAAATTATCACGATACGACTAATTATTGACTAATATATTTAACTTCAATCACAATAATAATAGCAATGGAAGCTACACATATGTGGCTAATTGGAGAAGTCTCATCTATGGATCCATCTTCCAGAGTTTTAAATCCATAGTAAACTCAAACTGGTGAACTACCTTTCTTCTTTTCTACTAATTCCATCCAGCCAATGCTTAAATAACAGCCAAAAATTACGTTGCTGCCGTTCTGCCACCTGCTTTTTTTGTGCGCACCTGGGTTATTGCATAGTAAGATGCGGTTGATTATAAGTGCGTAATGTATCGATTTGTCCAAAACTGGCAATACCGAACTGATTGAATTCATGAACACTGAATAAAATGATTAAATACTGAAATACCGTCCACTCCTAGGTCATAATTAGGTGGATGTTTGTAGTGATGTGTTGATACCTTACCTAATCGTTCCTACATACACGCATTTTAAATATAACAGTGAGTACATCGTTCAAATGTTGTCTGGAGCTCAACCTGAAGGCACAAGCTTGGTAAAGGGTAGGAAGTGCCTAACTAGTGGAATTCATAGTTTACTGTTACTTAAATTTGAACTTCTTTATTTGATTTCTGAATGTATTACTCAGTATATGGGGGGAACTCACACATGGGCTTTATTTGGAAAATAATTATATACGACAATTTGGCAGCAATCCTGTATTGTGTGTGACTGTTTATAATGTGATGATACTTACTGTGTGTAGAGCCAGCATTGGTTGCCAAGTCCAATATCATACTGGATGTAAAACCATGGGACGATGAAACAGGTAAAGTAAATGAATCTCCCAAAGAGGTTATTATTATTATTATTATTATTATTAAAACATTTTTTATCCCTTTGTTACTGTAATATGTGTATTTGCTTTGGTTCTAGATATGGGTGAAATTGAGAAGGCTGTTCGTTCTATTGAGACTGATGGTCTGCTTTGGGGAGCATGTAAGTTCTGTGAATGTCATAACGTGTGAGTTGATTGGTAAAGGATTGTCAATGTGTGAAGTCCATCATCCTTGGCATGAAAGTTGGGGAGGGGGAACTTTTTTATTCCTTTCCAGGGTGTCGTGTGGCTAAATAGGCCACAGAGAGGGAAGGGAGGAGGGGGATAATGCTAATATGAGCTGCTTTGTTCACTGCTACACTTCAGAGGTATACAGGAATTTTTTCAGAAACTTTTGAACCATCATCCTTCCAGTTAGAACAGCCTCAGCTGAAAGATCTTCCAGCTACATGAAGCTCATTAAGACCTGTATACTCTACAGTATCACTGACAAAACCCTTGGTCAGCTCATTGTCATTGAAAGTCCTGAGCTTTCGGCTGTAAACTTTGATGAAGTTCTAGAGATTTTCAAACAAACAAAAAATAGAAAAATTATGCTTTGATTTACATTTTTTAATAAAAAAGAATTTTGCTCTGAGTTAAATTATAATTAAAAAATCAGATTTCTTGGGGGGGGGGGGATTTCCAGGGCCCCCCCCCCCCTTTTTCCCCCTTAGTATGAAGCCCTGCATGGAAATGACAACCCCTTCCCCTAAAAATGTCAATTGATCTCCCTTAATTTAAGTTTTATTCTGTAATATACCTTGGTAGTGCTGAAACTTACCTATAGCATCTACATTGAAGCTGATGTTAGTTTTGTAATGGTTTGTGCTTGCAGCCAAGCTTGTTCCGCTCGCCTATGGTATCAAGAAGCTCCAGATAGCCTGTGTCGTTGAAGATGAAAAGGTGAGTAGCTATCATTTTTTTAATTACATTTTTTATATTAATAAAGTTGTGGTTATTATTATAATTGCTAGTGATGTCCTTGAGCACAAATGGTGAGCAAGTCCAAAACTACACTATTGTTAAGGGTGGCCGCACACCACCTACGCAATTTTTTTGTTGATGGTTGCTATGCACGATTACTACTATTGTATAATTACAAGGGCTTCTCTACACAAGGACAAAGTACCCGCTGAAGGAGCCGCTCACTAATTTTAGAGCGAATCTGGAGGAAATATCGGGGCCTGGTTATAAAACTTTGAGGCACTTTTTTGGAGCGGTGCGGTAAGTTGGAGATCCGCAATTTGATACACTACTAGCCGAGCCGATACTCTACTGCAAGACAACGAGTTCTTATCCATTTCAATATTACTTTATGATATATTCGCAATTTTTTCTATTTATAAGATATTGAAAAATTCTCGTTATGGTGCAGTTCATTTTTTTTTTGAGAGTCAGAAGAGAGAGCAGTTTATTGAAGATAGCGAAGTCTTCGCTCCGCAGAAATTGAGCCTGGTGGATCCATCCGCTTGAGTTCAGGTGCGCAGAGTCCGGAGAACGTCCACTGGAGGAGAGGCAGCTCAGACGATGTATGGAGAGTTGCTGTAAACGAATGTGAGACAACAAGAAGCTAAACTAAAACACCACAACTTTGCAAAGTATACTTCTGCTACTACTGCGCGATTGTTTCTGCTCGCGTATTATTGAATGGTGGGGTATTGGCGGGGAATAAATTAATGTGCATGTTGCTATGTGCGGCCACCCTTAAATGATTCATTTTAATGCCTAACACCTCAAGCTACTAAAAATAACAAGTCAAGTTTTTATAATTATGCATAATATATGGTAAAGGGTTTCAAAGCCATAGTAACCACTAAATCTGTAAAATCCTATGTGATCAGGTATTGTAGACATATTAATATATTTAGAGAGAATCACTGACCAAAAAACACAAAAAAGTTAAAACACCAAACGTTTCAGCTACGGACTGTAGCCTTCATCAGTGGTAAATAAAAAATAAATAGTTACTATGACAGGTGAAAGCCTAAGGGTGATACATGTTAAAGCTTGGTTGGTAACCATGAGTCCTGAGGGTTAGCTATTTTGTTTTTTTGTTTATATGTTTCACTAGGCTACCATAAACTTGAGGCAACAATCCTTCATCTCTGTTGATTTTGCTCCCTTTAGTTTTAATGTACCATGACTCCAAATAACAACGAGGGTATAATTGATGGCAGATGTCAATCACTTGGAAAAAAAAAGCAACAAAAAAAAACAAGTCACGTTATTTAAATGTTTTCTTTGTGATATTATTTAGCTAAGTAGTAGCTGTAACACACAATACTTTCACACAGCTGGACATACCTACACAACCTTTGTGGTTAGTCTAGTGGACAATGAATTTCTATGTAAATACTGTTTTATTTTTTTGCGTAGGACTTATAACTATGACAAATAGCAGATTAACTTACCAATGCCACTAACTCAAATAGAAAAGGAGCTCCAGTAAGTTTTTGAGTTTTAACTGCACTGCAAAAAAAAAAAAAAATTCAAAGCGGTAAACAATTCAATTTCTAGGATTTAGAGGTGCACCGATAGAAGATTTTACCGATATACCGATAACCGATATTTTATCTAGAATTAAGGCCGATACCGATAACCGATAGATATATTCATTGAATTTTGAAAATTTATTTTTTACACAATTAGAAGTATAATGGTACTCGTCTAGAGTCTTCAGTGTCAGGAACAAAGTAGTGCCAAATTGGCGACCTCTTTTTAGACATCGTAGTTACGTTTCTTTGTCTTACGCCGTCTAAGAGCAAGCAGAACTCATCCGTTCAGTGTCCAACGCGGCGAGTATGAAATTTTTTCTATCGGTTAATTATATCGGTACGGCCGGGTAGTATTGACGACCGATACCGATATCGAAAAAGTAGGCCGATAAACCGATAAACGATAGACCGACAGATTATCGGTGCACCTCTACTAGGATTGGTAAACCAGAGGATTCTGTTCAGTGAAGTTTGGGACGGGGTTGAACACTGAGGTAACACAAAAATATGCAAGGGCCAAAGTACAAATGACATACGTACATCCACACACATAAACAAATATCCCCGATTTTCAATTTGACACCACTATATAGTGTCTTGCTCTCTTCGCTCGCTTGCCAATTGACTGACTTTGATGTGTGTGTGTGTGTGTGCTGTGGTAAGCACATGTTCACACTTTGACTTCAAACTGAGTCTTCATCTTTAGTTGGCTATAGCTAGCTACAGTCACTGTCTTTAGCTATGTCCAAGAGGATCAAACTTGTGTATCAGGGCACCATCTTCATCATCTGAGAAGTCGTCTGTAGCTACTACAAACTGGGAGCTCTGTGTTTGTGACTAGCCCAATATAGGTCGGCATAGGCGTTTCTTGAGCAGTGCTGTGTTTGACAGATGAGATAGTGTCCACTTGTGATCGAGTGTGCTTGACACTGTTGAATTTCATAAGCTGTGCGATAGATAGTGCAGCTTGTGTTGAAGATTCCCGAATTTGATCCTTGATGCTTGGTCCTTCCAACACCATGGTCACCAGTGCAAGAAGTATTTTTGACACTGACTCCTGCTGGCAGTTCTCGCCAAATGACCCATTGAAGAGTTTTGAGTCTTCAAACATCTGTTGCCGTACAATCTGTGTAAAAGAACTTAGTAGTTGATAGCAAACATTTATCATAATCACTATTAATTAAAATTGGCGGCCATTTTGTTTAGATGGCAGCCATTTTGTGTAGATGGGAGCAATTTTGCAAAAATAGTTACTCTTGTAATAATTTATAGCAAAAAAAAAAAGTATGGCATCTGGCGGCCATCTTAAAAATGACAGCCACAGCTGAGCCAGGTACATTTGCAAGTGCCCCAATATCTAAAAAACATCACAATACCTCAAAGTACATGTATACAAAATTTGATGCTTTTATCAAGAAGTGAACGATTTTTTGCCTATGCTGCCCCACTATTTCAGATTATTATAGCTCAGATTCTGGAGCGTCTTTATTTTCATGCAAATCTTTCACAACTAGATTTGTCTCCTGGAACTGTAGTAGAACTTGGTTTTTCTCCATAGATCAACTCCCTGTCTGTGGCTAGATGGTCCCCATAGGCTTATCTTCTTTAGTTTCTGGTTCACACGAAGCTGATCTAAAATTCCAAAGTTAGGGTTAATCTGGTACCACATTGAGTGACTGATAGGTCGTCATCTTGAAGTAGTCTAAACTCCGACTCCTAATGTTAGCCAACTGTTTCTGCAGCAACATTTGAGATACCATTGTGTACAGTTTAGACTTCACTAGATAATTATTGAGTTAACTTTAGGAGAGGCTGTTAGTCTGGGCAATGATAACTACAATAAACAGCAATTCCCCTGAGACGTTGCTTCAAACCACCGTATGATGGTTATAGTGGTGAAAGGGTTAATTAAATGTGCTCCTTTTATGCCTTTTGTAACGGTTATAACAGTGAAAGGGCTAATTAATTGTACTCTTTTTTATAGCTTTACTATCATGTGAAAGGGTTAATTTTATTATTAATTTTAGTACTTGTACACCTATACCTCAACCGTCTTTTCATCTCTAAGTCATCATGGTTTGACAAAATAATTCTCATAATATCATCTGCCTTCAATATGGAGTATTGATGCCTCGTTCTCCCAGTATCTGCTTCATTCCTTTAGGAGTGCCAGCTGAATAACCAGTCTCTTGCACTTTGCCAGCCCAAATCGTGTCTCTCAAGACCGGTTGAGTACCACCTGGTTTAACGTTCATATGTCTTGTATTTAGAGCATTGGAGGTGTATGCCTTGTGATAACTGTTCTGATCAAACAACCATAACAGAGTGTGGGTGTCTGAAGGATACTTGTGTTCAGCAATTTACACAGCTCTTTCAATTTGTTTCATGAATTTTTCAGCAGTCCAGTATCCTTCTCATGCAGCTCCATACTCAAATATTTCCCTCACTTGTCTTGGAAAGGCTGGATCCGTGCTTAGCAATGTCAAGCTCATCTTCAAACGAACATAAATAGCCAGCTGTGCTCCTCAATGAAATCACTCACCATCAGACCACTACCTCTGGTTTTTGGCAAGATTGCTGGTTTGTCCGTACACCCACATCCACATCTCAGTCTCATTAATGCTAAAAATACACTTATCGTACAGCAATACCAGTTTTTTTTCTTGCTCTGGTCATCCATGAAGGCTCTATCTCTTCATCACAACAGGCTGGTTGTTGTAAATGACTACTTTTCAACTCTGCAAGCTTGTTCAGGTACTCACCATGGTACTTAACGACGTCTTCACGCTCAGGACCATCTATGTACACGCCCTTCTTGTGTGATATTGGTCGGAATCCCAAGTGATCAAGCCATCGAATAGCAGTACAAATGGAGATTGAGTGAGGAAAATATGGCGGCAAACTACGACTGGAAAAAAGGGTAGAATTGACAAATTCACAAAAATCAGCCGCAGATATGTTTAGTTTTCCCTTACAAGAACGCATGCTCGTGAACCCATTTCACTGCTCTGCTCTCTCTCGTAAATTCTCATTGCTGAGAAGTAGGAGGCATTCCTGCTTGCTGGTGTGACTTTTTGAACTGGAACTTGTCAAAAAATTCTTTCCAATATTAGCAGCTGCTCTAACCCAGGTAAGGGTAGGCTACAGCAATATTATAACAATGTGTTCAGAAGGTAGCTGTAAAATCTTGGAACACTAGAGAGCTTGGCCGGTTGCTATAAGTACTAGCTTGCCCAACTCACGGGTCATGTACCTAAAGATATCATGGGAAGATATCTAGGGTGATATATATATATATATATATATTACTAAAGTAATGTGCAACAGAAGAACTGACAGCATTCTGCACTGGTCACGAGTAAGCATCAGCATAAAGTCATCTAAAGCTCCCTGTTCATTAGAATATTCTTCTGCCTCACCATCACCATCTGGATTTTCTTCCAGTTCCTTGTCAATATTTTCAAAAATTATCGTCAGATTGTACTTCTGAGGGTCCTTGTGGCAAACAAGCTTGAATTAGCCCTTCAGACATGACACTCTCCACTGCAGAGGCCGGTGCAGACTCATTAAAACCAGAAACCACCATCCCTTCATCCTCCACATGCTGCATGTCTCTAACCTTCTGGCACTTGGCTTTCCTGATAAGTATTGCTTTTGAGATACTCCTGCCTCTTTTCCCATCTGCCCTGAGAAGACATGGTAGTAAGCTAAAATTAACAGCTAGAATGTAAACAACAACTTGATGTGTGACGAAGAGCTCTTATTGCACTCGATCGTGACAAAAATTCAGTAACGGTGAACTTTAAAAAATCATGCATCAGTCCCAGGCTATGGACCATTAATAAATAATCCGCGAACATATATAATTTTATATAATTATTATAACTGTACATGAATTCAATTTTGAAATTCTTTTGAAATTCTTGTGATAAAATTGATGGACAGAATTTTACTAATGTGACTGAAGGTAGCAAAAAAAGCTGGCTCCAGGAGTTGTTGGGCACTAATGTGTTGTATACAATTTGAAGTTCCTTGCAAACTGAATGAAATAAGGTTGTAAGTGGGAATGGTGTGCATCAAGAGAATTAAGAATAAGACATTGTGGTGGAGATTTGGTATGGAATTATCAGTCCTCAGTTCAAAGTTCAGGAGTACCTTAGCGACCTGCCTATCACTGACAGAAAAACTGAAAAGTGTGATCTTGTACTTCATTCCAAGTCCATAATGGACTGATCTGCTTTCCTTAGTGTATAATTAAAGGGTTTCATTTGACCAGTTGTAATTCCACCAAAGGGCCCTAATCTCATCTATATTAAATATGGTTTTGGAAAGATTTGCCTAGCCTAATTGATCAATGTATCATTAATTGATTTAAAAGTACAGTGTGTCTACCTAAGGAGTAGAAATGTGGCTCTTAAGGGTACTCCCACATAGCAACGCCTGGGCGCCTTTAGTAGCGCACTCCAGCTGAATAGTAGCGCGTTATCTACCACAAAGTTTTTCCGGCGCTGTACAGTTCATCTCGTTTATATTATGTTTCTTATGCCCAGATAATGTACAGCAGATGGAAACGCAAACTGGTAGGGCGTTCTTTTACAGAGATAGGATTAAAATCAGTCGATTCTACCTACAAGAAATATTCTAGTATTCACAGGATTCAGCAGTACAGCACTGTCAACTTGTAGCTAAAGTTACTAGACTTTCTTGTTAAATATAATTATCAATGGTTTCATTCAATTATAATATGTATATGAAAATTGATGAAATGATAGAATTTAAGTAGTTACACGTATACAAAATATAGTTGTGATCCGAGTTGAAGGTGGAGTGCTGCCTGAGTTAGTCCTAAAACGGCATCTGTAGTGAAGAAAAGGAATTGGCATCAACCCGGCTTTGACAAGCACACAATTTAATGGCAAACAGCTTAAGTGTGGCTGTATTACAAGTTGTTAGCTAAATGATAGCTATATCACTGTGAAATGTATTGGCTATACGGCATTTGTTATTGAACAGGTAGACAAATAATCTTACCAACAGGTGGTCCTGCACCCTCTGCGACAACAGAACACTCCGTCTATCCTGTTTTATTACGCAACCTAAGCTAATTGCAATATAAAGCTAAAAACGCAGCAATCTGAGAAAAAGTAGCTCATTGTTTACAAAATTCTTAATGAAGACAGTCCGCGTGATCAATTGAGCCATACCGCATGACTAAAAGTGGGCGCGTTTTGAGCGGGAAACCTGTGTTTTTTTTCCTATTCCCATAGACTTGTGTATTGAGTTTTGGAATAGCACTTTTCTCCGGTTTTGGAGTATACTGAGGGAATAATTTTAACAGCTTCGGCGCGAGCTTTCCAATGGTGAAAACCCTGGATGCGTAGCTGCTTCCATTCTAAAATTATTCAAGTTTTTCTTGTGGCCAACTCGACTTGGACATACTATAGCTAGTCAGTTTGAACTCCTTGCGGTGGTATGTCTACGGCTACAGTGCTAACATCGAGGTAGTTTTTCGAAGTCTTTGAGTTTTGACTTCTTCAAAATGGCGACTGGGGGCGGTCAATTGTTGAAGTAGTACACCTTGATTAACAGCAACTTCGCCATGTAGATGGTGAATCTAGTAAACCAGTGGCTACAAGTGGCCTTACTAATTTTTTTCCCCCCAGGTTACATTTTTCTAACCTTGCCCTACAGAGGCACTGAAGCGAGGAGTACCAACTCATCTGTAAATATAGCTGCAGAACTTGAAGGTGACAATTATGCGGACTTTTAGCATTTCAACTGAAGTAAGCACAGTGCCCTAACTAGTCCATTTGTAACAGCGAAAAATAGGCAGCTTGAGCTAAGTACTGTAGGGTTCAGTCTCAACAGCATTCAAACAAAGGGAGAAGCCGACAAGTTAGCTGAAAAGTTTGGTATAAGTTTCTCCCACCTCCCTTCCCACTCCCCCCTACTAGATATAATTATAGCCTTGCACGTGACTTAACTTGTGGCTGACAATGGAAGTTGGCTTGACGACTGATGGCTATGCTGCCAGTATTGCTTCAGTTAGATAGGGGAAAGATGCGGAGTGATATGATCGACTTTTGATTAGAAAAAAATGATTAATAGTAATCAGAATATAATAATAACAATAAATTAAGTGGATGTGTTTCAAGTTGATCAAGTATAGTTACATAGTAAATGTGCTTAATAAAATTTCGTTTCTTGGCTTATTTGCTAATACTAATAGGAATGAGGGAAGAAGTGGGAGCATTTACACTGAATTCTGACATTAACGTACAAGGAATCTTATCATTTGTTATTGTGTTTTGAGCACATAGTGTTGTTGTCATTTGTTCTTGTTATGACTAGGTTGGCACGGATTATTTGGAGGAATCAATCACAGGCTTTGATGACTTGGTACAGTCAGTGGACATCGCTGCATTTAACAAAGTCTAGAGTCTTAATAATAATGTGTTCATTAGTTATCTGGAACTATATATGCTATGGCATTTGTCTTTTTATGGTGATTAATCAAGTTGCTCATCGTATGGTTGTAATACTGCTGAGTGGGTGGGTCATATTGTATCTAGTTCATATTGCGTACATTGTATCAGTAGCTGCATGAGCAAGAGTAATTGAGCTGGTTGCTGCCATTATTTTAAATCCTCGCAACAGAGTATTATGACGTGATTCAAGGTGAGTGATGCCATTCTAAGGCAAATTGAAAGAGACTAGCAATTTACATGGTTGGCACATGTAAGAATTGATGGAACATGAAATATCAAATGGGTGTAAATGAGTGAGACTGGACAGGAGTTACCCATGAGATAAGAACAAGACGCCATGCTTCGCAACCTTTCTCCAATACTGATATGCCACAAATTAGGGAGACTTTCATCATCGGACGATGGTGGTAAGTGATTTCAATAGGTGCTCTTGGATATTGCAATTGGGGTAAAAAGCTATGTGGATTAAATATATCTCTTAGTGTTAAGGGCACAAGGCAGCAGTGTGTAATGAGCTTTTCTGCTTTTCTGTAACTTTTGTAACTGCTTTTTAACTACTAACTGTGATACTGACTAACTTAGTTTTAGTTTTGGTCTTCCAATTTACTGAATTCCATTTAGTTTTCTTAGAATTATTTTTGTAGTTTTTCAACAATTTAGTTTTTGTATTTCACCATATGAGCTGGTTATATATTTCTAGTTTAGATTTTGAAACTATTATGCTGTGGCCAGTCTCTACTTGCTGAACTGACAGCAAATACAGCACGTAGAATGAATGATTTGACATGCACATGCTAAGGGAGGGGGCTGGGCTAGATAGTTGAGCAACCGTAGACTGCTGTCCAACAGTTCGCCTTAGCCAAACAATTTACTCCGGATCTATGAAAAGAAACAATTGGGTAAGGGTTCGGCTTCCTTGAACTTATCACTGGTCATTCATCTTCTTTCAGAGTGATATGTCACTAAAAATGGTTAGTTATATTTTATTTTAGTTATTACTCATCAGCTCTAGCCATGACTTAGTTTTAGTTATTATTATACTATGTGGAATTTAGTTCTGGTTTTAGCTAGTTTAAAATGTTTTAGGTGGAACTAAAATTTAGTTTTGGTCAACCAAAACAACATTGGTTACAGTCTGAGTTCGTTCATACACATATTTTTTCCTGTGAACATTTTTGTTTTAATACTGTTAATGTTTAAGGTCTTAATAAATATTGGTAATTAGCATTTAATAAATGGTTTCAGTAATTGTCTCATTTTGGCAGTGTGCTCATCACCAGTTTTTAAAGAACTCCACTCTCCACAGTGTATCTATATATATATATATATAAAATAATAATAAAATAAATGCAATAACAGAAATAGTATCCATGAAATTTGGCACAAGTAAATATTATTGTACATATACAAACCTGCTAGCAATTTTAGAATGGGATATATTTACATTAAAGGGGTGTGTGCAGTAGCGTGGTTTGTTATTGCTGAAGTCATTTTAATAATTATGAGTGGTGAAATTTTGGGCTTTGGATGGAGCAAATTATCAGTTGAGTGTTACTTAAATCAATAATTTAAAATGGAACTACACTCAATATAGCTAATGGTTGATGTCTCTGTGGTGAAACTGCAATAATATCCAAAGTAGTCAGTAATAGATAAATAATGCTGGAACGAGTAGTTGCTGTCACTAGAGTGTCTACAATCATTGCATTACAACCACCAGAAAATATTTGCTTCAGATATCCAGATGGACGGCTGAAAAGGGAAAGATGGATAGTGATCTTATGTTGGAGAAAGATAATCCGCCAAATAGAAGCGGTGCAGGAACAAAGCAGCGATCTCTTAGGAAGATCAAACCCATCACTCAATCTTGATGCTATCAGGGAGAAACCAAAAGGTGAGCCCAAGCATCAACTCCAAGCCTCGAGATCTCACCAAGCTCAGTGACCTCAAAGCTCGTGAGGTGGAGCAAGCTTATCGAAGTATATGTATAGTGAGTGTGGTATACCTCGACATGTCTGAAAGACCAATGTATAGCCAAAAATGCTACCTGCTTCAGAAGTAACCGGTTAGGTCATTATGGGTCTTTATTCTTATTCAAAACTGTAGCTAAAGTTGAAGAGAATATTCAAGATTCTGATGTAGCATTCTTGAATATGATAAATTCCAGCAAAAGCAAGATGTGGCTTAAAACTATTCAACTGGAAAGCAAAAATGTCACTTTTAAGCTTGATACCAGAGCTGACGTTAGTGTTATTTCTGAAGAACTTGCCTCTTCTCTATAAGTAATACTAGCGAAAGCAAAGAATATTCTAAACGGGCTGGCAGGACAAACATTCGGTTTTTTCAGTCAGTTTAATGGAAATTTATCTCTTGAAGTCATACAGTTCATAAAACAATTTGTCGTAAAAAGTCTACATACCAATCTATTGGGATTACCAGCAAAGTTTTGGGCCTAGTTAAGCAGGTAGATACTAGTACAAGTAGAGCTGCGCAATAATGGATAATTACAGGCGATACGATACTACCTTGAATTATCATGATACAGCGATATATCACAATATTTTATATTAATTGTAATACCAACAAAGTCAATTTTAATAAATTTTTCAACAAATACAATTTTAATTGAACAAATTATGTGTGAAATGTTACTTTAAAATCTTACAATTTTTTGCCAGAAAAACTAACATGTTAATTTTATCTGGCTTTAGGCATGTCTTGCTTTGAAACAATATGTCTGGATGTACTAAAAACACATTCAGATAAAGCACTAGATGCACACACCCCCGTACTGCTTAGCCAGCAAAGAGAGTACAGGAAATTGCTTAAAATGTACTGTCTACCACTCAAGAGAATGAGATGAAGCACCTGCACGAGGAAGTTTTTCATATTGCTCAATTTCCTTCTTCACACGTTGCTGGCCAGTCAATGGCAACTCTCTCTGTTCATCATCCTGAGCACTTGGTCTTGCTTTAGCAATCGAGGCTCCAAGTTTTCACTTCTTTGGTGGAGGTGGCTTACTTGCTGCACTCTCCTCACTGACATATTCACACTTGTCAGCAATAGTTCTCCCTCTTCAGTGATCATTGGTTGTACACCACTTTCACATCGTCATCCAAGTACATATCACCAAATTGAGGTTCCAGAAAACTTGCTTTATTGAAAAGGCATTGCACATGAATAGGGTCATACATTTCTCAAGATAATCGATTTTATTCTTCTTCCTTAGTTAATGTACTGTCATTTACAGTATCTATATTTAACACATCTGTTCTAAGAAGATGCAAAACAGCCTTAATAGAAGAAGCTGGACTTGTCATTTTCTGCTGATAGTGCACCAGTAAACTCATCCAATGGACCAAAAGCACTTTTAATTGACTCGAGAACATTCAAATCTTGCCACGTAAACTTCAAATGCCTAGCTTTGCTGTCTGATTGTAGTATTTGACATATAGTTCTTTTTGCTCCAAAATTGTGTCAACCATAACTTGTGTTGATCCCCATCGTGTTAGGCAGTCAGACTTGAGGGAATGCATCGGAAGGTTCATTGATTGCTGTACTTTAGCTAAATCTTGTTTCTTCTTCCAGTTGAAAGAGAGCGCACTAACAACCTTTCGGCACAAACCCAGCACTCTGTTTATCCTGTCATCATCTTTAATGGAATTTTTGACTGCCAAACGGAGATTATGACCTAAACATGACAGTCGAAGCCATGCTTAAGCTATGTTATATATAAGTACGGTTAATGGAAGTTAGGTGGGATTAATACCGGGCGGGGAGGGAGCCCTGAGTTTGCTGGGAGAGCGAATCAGTTCAAAGTTGCTGAGACCAGAGACTGAACTGAAAAATCTGAGCTTGCTGAGACCAGAGACTGAACTGAAAAATCTGAGCTTGCTGAGACCAGAGACCGAACTGAAAAATCTGAGCTTGCCGAGACCAGAGACAGGTACTGCGATGGACGAATCCAGTGAGGAAATGGTGGCAGGCAGTAGTGCCGATGTAACTCCAGCCCAGGCAGCCATTATCAGGCAGACAGTGGAGGCGGCTCTATCTGCGTGTGTGATTCGAGTGCCGGAGAGTCTGGAGGGGACGCTAGCCATGGGCCTGAGTCGGGCCGTGTCTCGGATGCGGCCGACAGTGGACATGGTAAGTGCTACATTCTGTCGGCTGACTGGTTTAGCTTACGAGAGGTACACGTGGGGACTATGACACAGATTTGCTTGAATGGGGTGACAATCCACGGGGTCGGTGGTGAGCGGGCACCATGGCCCTCTTGGCTTGTTGCGTCGGAACACCTTGCTCAAGCAGTGCGGTTATTAACGAGTTCTGCTCTGGTTCTCAGCAGCAGTGTGAGACAGAGTGGCCTGTATTAATCGGCATGAAGTGGTGCATGAGGCACAGTGAATGAGGAACTATGGTGGCAAGCGGCCCCAATGTTAGCTCATGTAGTGAGGGGGTCAGTGAACCCTTTGAGTTGTGTTGTGTATTATGGTGTTCATACAACTGCAGGTGGTCTTGGAGATGTGGAGAGAGGGAGGCTGCCTGCAATAGACTTGCCATCTTTTGTGGGAGAGGATCCTGGTGCTGAAATCATAAGAGGAGTTGGGGTCAAAGGAGGGAGAGCGGAGCCCAAAGTGTTGGAGGATGAGAGTGCTCCTTTTGTGTTAAACTCGGTACTGCCTGTAGTACCAGCTCGGCTTGTGAAGAGGATCCTAAAAGGAGATTTCATCGATATGGTGGAACTCCTTTGGGATAACCTAGAGACAGAGAGAGAGACGAAAGGCGCAGGCTGAACTTGAGCCTGGCAAGAGTGGGACACTGGCCCCTTCCCGACGAGAGATACCCGACTTCACCTGTTGGGTGCAGTGTTTAGCTCTATATGCCTCAGTGGTCCAGTCCAAGTTAAGGGAAGAGATTTGTGGGCCTACCTTGCGGTCATAGCATCTCCAGGTGGGAGGCAGTGGATGGTGCCTCTATAATGCTGCCTTCCGGCAGCAGTTTGCGTCGATGGAGACTGAAGATTTTGGGAAAGTCAACACAACACTCTTTGCAACAACCTTCCTCACCTGCAGTACTGACCAGGTACCCACAAGAGAGTGGCAGAACAATAGAGCCGGGCCACAAGCGAAGAAGGAGAGGTGCGTGTTATGCCTGGAACGATGGAAGATATAATGCGGCACACTGCCGGTATTAGCACGTCTGTTCCAAGGGCCTAGGGGACCACATGAGGTCATAATGCGACAACAGTGGAGAACCAGGAAACGATAGTGGCAGGAGTGGGCCATTGGCTGAAGCATCCTAGTGAGGTGCACTTGTGTGCCAGAGACTCCTTGTAATTGAATTATACATGTGATGGCTGTGGTTGCGTTCTGTGCTATTGTCCATATGATTTCTGATTTGTTGAGAGTACGTATCAAGATACTATTCATTGAGTTTGTGTAGTCTGCAATAAGATGGATATTGGTTGGCGGAAGTGTGGCCTGATATGTGCCGGTGACGTCCTAATGGGTAATAGTCGTCAATTAATGATGTTAAGCCGATTGAGTGGGGGCAGAGTGCAAGTTCTGGGTGGGCATGAGCAGAGTGATTATGAAGTGACGACCCAAATTGCTGTGTATGTTCACAGGGAGGTACGCTTACACACCGCACTTATTGGAGTTCGACTGACTGAGCCCGTGAGAGTTCTCCCGGCGCTAGCGGAGTGGAGCCAAGTAGGTTTGTGACCCCATACAGAAGGTTCTGTTTCAACAAATTACCATTTGGTATTTCTAGCAATTAAGAACTGTTTCAGCGTCGAATCAACAGTATTTTGGAAGGTCTTGATGGAGTAATTTGTATGATGGACGATATACTAGTTTTTGAGAGAATTATTGAGTTCGAAAGCAGTTTTGACGAAAGCAGTTTTGACTTGGGGATCTAGACAACAAGATTCCTCCAAAAGGTCAAGGAGGAACTGTCTAAACCAATAGTACCACTATTAACATTGTAGTTAGTATCATTTCCCGTGTGTCTGCTTATATAATGTTATGACTTGTATTCTAGCTCTTTATTGTTTTATAGCCACTGTCACAGTTGATTTATTGAGTCAATTTTAAAGTATACTTACTAGTTCTAGCTAGCTAGCTAGTAGTGAGTGAAGATGAACCCAAGTGTTTCAGAAGTAACCTTGCCTATTAAATGGATGAATTTCAAAAGAAACAGATTAATGAGGCATGATTGATTCCTTGCAACAGAGACAACATATCTTCATAATTCTAAATTCAATCAAGACTGACAACATCTTGGTACCAATACGATATATTCATGTAGTTAATGGAGATGTAGCCCATGCATCACATGCAAGGGTTGACAAAGAACCCGTGAACACTGCGACCATGTGCAAAGCGGGCACGTGAAAGCAGCGGCACATGGACACAAGCAACTTAGTCCTGACAGCTAGCAGCCACTGATAGCCACAGTTTTCAGTTTGTAGCCTAAGCGGCTTAGCAGCCGCCTGGCCTGTCTGGTGTATCAGCTCACTTGGCCAGCCCATGGGAGTCCTTACATCAGACTCCTCAGACCTAGAAGAGGGTCTGCTGAAAACACTCCCACTAGAAGGTCGCAGTGAGTTTACAACCTGCAATGTGACTCAGGCTACAAATAGCTGCTCTCTAAGGGAAGTGGTCAGCCACCACCAGTGCTACTCTCAAGCCAGGATAAGTAGAGGGCTGGATATGAGCATTATATTGTTCTTAATGTGAGGGAATAGTTGGTACAGGTTCGATATACAGGTAGTCACTTAAAGATCGAGGAAGCTCTACACAGAATGACACTAGATACTATTCAGAAGTAGTATGGGATACATAGCAATGTGCAGCTGTACCTGTTATTTAAGGTAATAGTGCATTACTTTATCTGACAGCACTTTATATGGATTTAGACACTACACACCCAATAATCAGACATACCTACACTGCATCAAATGGAATTGAAGTGAATCAAAATAAACATCAAAAGAAAACCCCACTGCCTATCCGTTATGCTTCTTAGACAGCCTAGACATGAAACTATCACTTCATAGCTAGGTATTATCTTCGTTTACCTGTTAGGCATTGTGAAATATAAGACACTAATTTCTGCCTATTTAAACTTTTAGCATAATATAGACTTGGCCTAACTATAAGCTATAAAAATAGTTGAAAATGGCTCAAAACAATAGTTAACAGGATGGTATATGGTAACTTTTTTGTTGTAAGGAAGTAATACACAATAGAGTAGGCGGTCATGGTTAAAATATGTGTCACAGATTTGTTTTAAAAGTGAGTTGATTAGAATAGAATGGGAAGCATTTGTGAATGTTAGAAAAAAAATAGGGAGAGTGCAAATAAATTTGTTATATTATTCATATCTTACAAAATCAAACACATGAATATATTGTAGCATTACTATCAACCCTATAAGCAACTTACAGATAATATCTTCCAACCCAGTTGTCGTGTTTGTCTTTCCTTTATAACAGTATACCCAAGAGGTTTGTGAGTGTTACGAGTATAGTGAAATGGACCATTCACTTCAATGACGAGTGGATTGATATTTCTTGGTCCCCGATCAAATTTTTTGCCCCAGTCAAAGGCTAAGTTGATTCCTGGTAAATCACTATGCTTGCGTGTAATCCCATTGTACACATTAGAGGTGTCTTCAGAAATTCGTTCTTCAGAATCCAAAATCTTAATCATGTCTGTAATGTTACATTCCGCACTGACTTTACTTTTTTCGCTCTCAGTACTAATACCAATGCTACCTTTTATCGAAATCACAGATTTTTTCTGCCACTTGTGAGGAATCTTTACAGGTTCTCTAGAGTTGTTGACAAGAAGTTGAAAGTCATGAGAGTATCCCGACAGAGACAAGCATTCACTGTGAATAACATTTGAATTACCGAATACACCACGAAGTGCACGCCAAACGTTGTAGTGAAACTGAGACCTCTTTATCCTCTTATTAAAATCTCCTAGTAATCGCTGATAAGCCATTTTTACAACTTCATCACTGACGTTCTTTATTCCAGATGAATACACCCCCCATTTAGAAGCTTCATTGTCAAGTTCTGTTTTCCCAGTGCCAAGGTTTAGCTCTGGACAGTCGTAGTTCAATGCAGTTCTCAATTGTAATAATAATGGCAAAGAATCATCTCGGAAAGCATCCATGTACTCTAAAATGCCAGAAAAATAAAAGGTATAAGAATGAATACAGAATGATTCTATTAGGTTAAAAAAGAACAACAGCTAACAAAAAAATCAGCAATTGAAGGAGGAGGGGGGGGGGGAAAGAGAATTTAGAATTTCCCTTTCCCTTAAGTAAAAATTTACTGTCTCTCCCCTCAAAATTGCCTATTTCATTACTTTAGAACAAGCTGCAATACTACAATTATAAACAGTTTCAAATGCAGAACATCAAAGTGCGATCCTTTGATTGTTCAGTTTGAATACATTTCTAATATTTCAGGAAAAAAAATTTAGTGTGAGAACTTCAATGGCAAATGTCACCAGTTGTGTTCTTACACTGCAGTGGTACAAATATATCTCACTTTAGTCACTAAAAATATTCGGTAGTAATTTATTGCCAACTATTTTTAGTCACAAATGTAGCGATGAGTGATACACCATGCATGGCATTCAAACATTCAGTATTACACAAAACACGTTTTTTTTTTAAGTTGCTGTTTAAAAAAAAATGTATGTTATTCTTGAGAAGGTGACGCTGGTGTTACCATTGCTCATGAAAATTAATAAAAATTCTAAATAAATGTAGTTACATGTATAAAAAATTAGCTGGAGCAATCTTAATCCTAATAGTTTACATTGCTTAACCCCAGCTTCAGAATACTATTAGTTTACCCTTGCCATGTCCTGTATTTATTCCAATTACAGCACCACTCTAATAATAAACCATGTTGGTGATGACATTTCTTCCACACTCCGTATATATGTAAGCGAGTTCATACAGTGTTTGTTAAAAAATTTTTTTTGCTGAACTATAATTTGCACTTGCCCCTTTATCTCAACGGATTGTTCAGTTATGGTGAAGAGAGGTACCACTTCCAGACTTAGCCATTTTCATCTAAAATTGTTTTGTAAGCAGCAAATGAGGTATCCACTGGTCTTACTTGTGGCCATTTTGTTTTAATTCCAGCTCAATTTTAAGAACTATCCGAGGTCAACAATTATTTTTTTTGTTCCAATGGACCATTTTCTGATTGGAATTACTTATTTGAGTGCTGTAATTGGAATACATTGTACAGTATACATAAACCTGTATATCTATCTATATAATAATATGCTTGTGTGTCAGTAAAGGACGACGACAACAGACGGTATACTTCATTAGTTTAAACAGTTTGGTAAACATTGTCATACCTTGAATAGGTAAAGTGTCATCACATCTAGTTGAAAGTGATCAATTGTAAACTAAAAAGCTGGTGGAATAGATGAGGGAAGTCAGCACAGGTTTAAAAAAGGAAGGCAAAAGTACACAAGAGAAGGCAAACAGACGACTAAAAAGTGGGTGGAATTGTTGAGGTAAGGCAGTGTAAGGTGGCGTAAGTTTCAAAAAAGAAGGCGAAAGTAATAAAAAAAAGAAATATAAAGTTCGCAAAGCCTAAGTTCACAATCATGATAGAATGACAGTGAGATTCAGAAGCAGGAGAGGTAGACAAACAGAGAAGGGACTCCATGACTTAAAAAGAAGGAGCTGAAAAAAGGAAAAAGTGGGGGATAAGAAAAGCTGAGATAGTTCAGGAAAAAATAGAGCAGGAGAGGGAAACTGACGTAACCTTTACCAATGATAGAGTGATTAAAATGAATAAAAATAACTAATGCTACTGCATTCTTACTTTGCAATTCGTACGTCAAGCGCTACTGTGTGAGGCACTTGCTAGTTATTATCACGCGAGATACTGTTAGGGGTGGACAATCGAAAATTGGGTATATGTTCGACATTATATATATATTATAATATGTAGGGATTGTACGATTGTATTTAGGGTTAGGCTCAAAACTGTACGAAGGTTCCCCAGAAACGCACATGCTGACTTGTCTTTTCTCAAAAAACAATAACAACAACAACAAAAAAAACAAAAAAACAAACAAACAACAACCACATCATTTTTGGGCTTACCCCCAGTTTTTTCTGGTACTAGCTATATTTTAGCGTTAGGCTCAAAACTGCATGAACGTTCCCCAGAAATACTTTCTTTTTCAAGACACAAAAAGTTTATGCGAAAGTTACTATTGCATTGAAACCCTTTACCAGACATTATATTAAAAACCGGCCATTTTTTTTTACTTTCAGAATTTGAATGCTTGTCAACTGGTCGGCTGTTTTTCAGTATCTGAGTGCTTACTGTCAAGAGCCACTGGTAATTACTATTTAGGGAAAACTGAGGTAAGTATTTATTCTGTATTTGTTACCTAAAATAGAAAAAAACAAACTCTGATACATTTTTTGTAGCTGAGTCAGAGTGCTTACTAGGCGTGAGGAACCCTACAGCCAACTTTACACCATGAATTATTAGTCCTAGTACAAACTACAGCAGTGAAGATACGTAGGGTAGAATAAACTACTTATTACACTTGGGGTTAGATATTCCACTCTTAGGCTTTATTTTCACATGCCTCTGGCTCGTGAGAATAGATTAGCCTGCTTGGGAAATATTTCACTATATCACACTCTGACTCATGTAATAATTACTATATATAATATGTTCTTTTTAGATAAATTTCGTAAAAATCCTGGTATAGGACTTTACTCTGCATTTCTGCGCATCTTGTTCAGCCTCACAATAGAAAATCCTGATCTAGATCTGATGAAATATTCACGTCAAGTTCAAGGGGTGTATCCCTTCCAGATTAAAGGAATTAATGATTGCCATGCGATATACTGCTTGGAGGAGTGTTGGGGATCGTACAGTTATAAAAAACGTGTACCAATGAATTCTGACATTTTTCAAACGTTGCAATCTATCACTAATGGATGTATTCATATTGAGGCCATTAATTTGGTGGGATATATGCTTGACTTTGAATTATTAGTGCAGAATGGAATGTTATAGGGAAAACCGAGGTAAGTATTTATTCTGTATTTGTTACCTAAAATAGAAAAACAACAACAAACAAAATCTGATACATTTTTTGTAGCTGAGTCAGAGTGCTTACTAACAATTCAGATAGTCTGAATGGCTTACTTGACAAATTGAGGTAACAAAGCAATTTCGTATTTTTGTCCGCTAAAATTACCATTTTGCATGAACTAAGCTAAAATAAAATAAATTACATAACAGTACTGTAGTGTTAAAACTAGGCAGGCTCCCTCGATACTGGTGCTCAAGCACACCACTGTATATACTATTGCATATATATACGACACACACACAATTGGACCATCATCTCTGTAAAAAAAATCAGTGTCTACTTAGCTCATTATCTAAAAATTAAACTAATTAACCAATATAGTTCTTCTCTCTAGTTATTCCAAATATCTATTAACATATCTATGAAAGCATATAATCATAATAAGAGGAGAGAGAAAGAAGGGATACATGAAGGAAGAAATAAAGAGGAAAAAGTATATATTTTATTTAAATGGCGAGCGAGCAAGACATTCTTAGGTGTAACACAATCGAAAATTGGGGATGTTTGTTAATTATATATATGTTTGGACGTACGTATGTCATTTTGTACTTTGACCCTCACGTATTTTTGCGTTAGCTGAGCGTCCGACCCCGTCCCAAACTTCACTAAACAGAATCCTTAGGTTATCAATCAATACCCGTATCATTCTAGAAATTGATTGTTACTGCTTTGAATTCCTTTGCGGGTGTAGTTAAAACTTAAAAACTTACTTGAGTTCCATTTCTATTCGAGTTAGTGGCGGTGACAAGTTCGTAGTTATTTGTCGTAGTTATAAGCCCCTACGAAACAGTATTTACTTCAAAATTCATTGTCCACGAGACTAACCACTAAGGTAAGCCCTGCGTAAGTATGTTTAGTTAAGTGTGAAAGTACTGTGCATTACTACTTAGCTAATGAGTATCACAAAGAACGTTTAAATAAAGTGACTTGTTTTTTGTTGCTTTTATTTTTTTTCAATTCAAGCATTTGTGGGGAGTGGTTATTGAATCCCCTTTAACCTATATACATAATTTAAAAACTCGACTTTTTTTTAGTAACTTGAGTGTAAGAAGTTCAAATCAACTGTCTAACAATAGTGTAGTTTTAGGCTCGCTCGCCATTTGTGCTCAAGCACATCACTAGTTTAATATATGTACCAACCAAATTTTAGTATATCGTACCTGTTAAAAATGAGTCGTTTAGAATTCTTTCCAATAGACGTGCAGGATACTGACGATGAATGATCCCGTACCACGCCAGGATCCATGGTAAATGAAAACACCTGTTCATCATATAGTTGGAATTATTGATACGCAGCATTTCATCTTCGACAATCTCTAAAGCTCCTAGGCTTGGATAATTCAGTTGAGCCAGTGAATATATAATTTGATGCTTTTTAGTAAGAGTGAACTTCGTGTGATTGTTGATCAGATAATCGGCAATGGACTCGAGGAACGGTGAGTTAAAGTGTCCCAACTTACAGCAAAGAAAAGCAAATGGGGGCCCGAGATTCTCCAGAGCAATTTCCTTTGAGGATTTTGACAGACAGTGAGAAAATCTGTCGTATGCAGATTCATTGTAAATATGACAACCTCGCATTTCCATCATGATGTTCTTCATCAATGTGGTGTGAGGTGTGTCAATATCACTGCTTGATAACACACACTCAAATAACTCTAACACTTCCTTGCATAGGGTCTCTCTATCGCCTATAAATTTTCGGTCGAAGTAACGACTTCCAATAAGGTCATCGCATAGAGCACTTAACCTACTGTAGTAATGGTCGTTAGGCTTTTTTGGTTGAGTGTTCAACCACCTTGAACAACTTTTCCGTATACAACCTATAGATCTCCACATAATACTAAAAGAAATCGACTAAAATCAATAATTCTTGCTTCACAACTGCTACGTCAATCCGACTTTTTTTCTCAGCCAGCGATTCTTACCTTTAACTTTAAACTTTCACCTTGTAATAGGGTAGACGACACCTTACCCGGAGATTTACTTCTTTTTTTTTAGTTAACCTTCCGGAGACTCATCACCACTTGTCAGGACTCAATGGCCGTATTGAATCAATCCACGCTGCTGCCATTAGGTAAAGCTTTAGTCGGGGCTTAGAACATTTCGTATCTATGTAGCTATAAAGGAGAGCAAGGAAAAAGTGTAGAAGTTTCACAAATTTCACATTGGGGTAGAAACTATTTGCTGTAATTTGTCTGTGACCAGACCATCCCTTAATTTCAAACTACCCTACAACCATTTCAATCAATAGGAGGATTGAAAAGTTCAAATCACTTGGAAACAAACCCCAAATTTGATACTATGTTGCTTTTTATTTATTTTTTTACTTTGATTGCTTATTTAGAGCTTGTGGACAAGTGCATTGGATCTAGAATTCACATTATTATGAAGTCTGATAAAGAAATTGTTGGCACTCTACTTGGGTTTGATGATTTTGTCAGTATCCTTTTTTAAAAGAAACAATGAACAACATGGCCACTAATTCAAAGGCGACTACTACTTTGTCAAATTTATGACTAATACACTTGTTGATTTATTTTTTCTTTTGTATTGTTTCCTTGATGGCAAATGCTAATATAGATGTCGTTTTGGAGGAAGTCACAGAATTGTGAGTTACTTATTAATGTTGTTTGCTTTTTTGTTATTGTTTTTTTTTCTTCAAGTGTTGTCTAGTAATGCCGTTGATTGTCCCATAGGACTATAAAAGGTCCCATGGGATATCCCATCAAAATTTTGGAATTTATTAAATTTGTAACTTTCACTGCAGGGAATCCCTATTTGTTGTTGAATAGTCGTGCTAACCTTTGTGTTTGTAGTCACATGACTGGTACACCCAAAATGGGGAGCTTTACCTCCCATAAACCTCCCTCCAGATGCTGTCACAAATACATGTTTTCGGCTATTTTGGGTTTATTTGACAGTAAGACTATAGTACACACACATCTAAGTAGGCGGGGGCCTCCCAGGAATACCCATGGACAGTTGACAGCAAAGCTGGACACTATTTGGAGTTATATCCTAAACTTTTAATTTTATTGGTAGATTCATTAAATGTTCATTTTATTTCCTTTTAGTGAAAACACACCGGAGGGCAGGAAGATAACAAAGTTGGATCAAATTTTATTAAATGGGAACAATATTACTATGTTAATCCCTGGAGGAGAGTATCCTTATTATTTCAATAGGATTGAGTGGCAGGTTGTAGTCATTCAGGTAATGATTATTTTAGTGTTTGTACACTTTATAAAATGACCACAATACTGGTGTTGTAAGGCCCATCAAATTCATTATAGCATTAGTATATGAAGAAACATTTGTCAGTGTTAATTGTTGTGTAGGTGTTTCCGAAAGTGTAACTTACACCTTGCGTGGGATTTAAATATTGCAGTCAGGGGTATATACGTGTATTATTTTTTTTGGATCTAAATGTTTAGTTTCAACTAAATATACGACAATTGTGACAGAGTTAAAAATCCAGGTCAATCTTGAAGATTCCAGGACAGACAGAATTATATGAAACAGGTGTTATGGCTTGCTGATATCTACTTTCAGCTATATGTTAAAATACAACCTGGCTTGCCTGCACTGAAGAGTGTACACGACAGTGTTCTGATGACACATAATAGTTAACTTTATGCTAAGCATGAAACTACAGCAGCATTTTTATAGTGAAACGTATGGGAACTCTGAAGTTGCTAAGAATTGGGGTCCTAGGTTAGATTTAATGATAGAATTTGTTTAATTTCTCCGCTTTATTGCAATCATTACAATTAATTGCAAATTTGTAATTGAAATTTATTTTAAAATGTAGCTAGGTGGGTATGTAATGTGATCTATTTATTATTCCTTGACATTATTTTTAACTGCTGCTTTCATCAGAGGTCCAGAGGTTTGAACAAGTATGAATTGTGTTGCTTATTCAATATCAGAATTGTTCATTTAACTACAATTTATTTGCTCTAGCCAGCTATAATATTTAACAAGTAACATAAAGTATTGTATACTGTATGATTCGGTTTGAGTAACGCTGTTTTAGTGCCATGCTTATTCAGTTAAGCTGCTATTATATAATATAATTTCTGTTTGCTTTAATTTGAGAGTGGAGTCAAAATAACTGTGACAAATTTTGTTACTTTTAATGCAACATTTGTATTGCCATTATTGTATGGCAGTACCATTCACTGTGTTACTAAACATTTTTATGCATTGTTGTAGCTCTAGTATTATGTATTAAGTTCCTTAGGAAGACAAAAGAATACCTTCAATTTCAAAACAAACTATAGCAAGCTGCTTCCTGTCGAATCACTCTTTCATCTTAGTTGAGGACAAATTGCTGATTTCTACCTATTTTATATTTGTTAAGTGTACCTGATGACCCCAATCAGCGGTATGCTATTAGTTTTTGTGATTGTTTGCAGTATAATTACTATTTCGAAGGTTGGAGAACGCTGGAAGGCTTGGGATGATCTCATTCAGTCCAGAATGAGAAGGGATACGCCCAGAGGCTGGCAAGATGTGTCCTCTAGTCCCAATTGTACACTGACTAATATAACGACCAATGATGCTCTGGGAAGGCGAGCTTCAATGAAGTTACTTCCGGCTGGATCACAAGGCAACTGTGGTAGTTGTTGGGCATTTGCCATAACGCATGCTTTTGCTGATCACCTACGGATCGCATCAGCTTCAGAAGCAGGTGCCGAGTTTTCTGCAGATCACTTAGCTAGGTGCAATCCAGAAGCCAATGAAGGCAATGGCTGTTGCGGGAGTGATTTTGAAAATGCTTTAGAGTATCTTCAAGAAAATGGCTTTGCCACATCATCATGCTTGCCATATAGCCTGGAAAACTACCCGCCTGATGTTATTGAAGGGTTTGCAAGAACAGCCGCAACAACCGACAGTATCACTAGAGAGTACAAGCATACTCATCCTCTAACCTGTCCTGCAATGTGCAGAGATAATTCAAGTATCACTCTTCGGAGGCTGACTGGGTTTTCGTTTTTGATAACAGAGTCAGAAGTGATGGAAGCTGTAAGGAGAGGACCAGTGATTGCCGCAGTACGAGTGGGATCCAACTCCGCTACCAGTCTTCTTAATTACCGATGTGGTGTGTATGTTGGATCTTCTGTGAGTGCTACAACTCTACCTGCCAATCATGCAGTCGAAATAGTGGACTATAGTGTTCCTTATGATGGTGTCAGTTATTGGGTAGTGAAAAACACCTGGGGCATGGACTGGGGTGAGGGGGGATATTTCAGAGTTGCTAGAGATAGAAACCAGTTTCAGGACTTCTATGCACTGAACATAGGCAGTACCTCAAATTCAGCCCAGAGTCTTCTAGCCCAGAATCCTCTAGCCAATGAAAGCCCAGCAAGCCTTTGTGGGTCTCAAAAACTTACCAATTTGAGCCAAAATATTCTTGTGCAGAATGCGGCCCTATTTGGAGTTTCAGTTTTGAGTAACAGAAGCTTGATTGTGTGTGGTTCTGAAGGCAATGGTGCAGCCGAACTAGAGATTGTTTCTATTATCAATGCTACTTGGCAGATCGTTGAAGGGATCGTGCTTGAGATAGCAGTCATAGCCAAAGTCCAGTGTAGCAGAAATATCAACGGAGCTATAATTTCTTTTACAGTTATGACAGAGATGGACAATTCATTTTCACTGCTTGAATATAACTATGACTTTCAGCCAGGGGGGAGCTCATTGGGCATATTTGATAGTTGGTATTATTTGTTGCTTGTAACATTACAAGTGATTTATCTGAGCCTGTAGTGTCTTGGCACACATCACCTTCCTTTTAATTTTACCACATTAGTAATAGTTATGTTCTCTTTCACTGTGATTCTGCCATTCTCATTTCAGTTATTCTCAGCTGAAATAATTATGAAATAGAATGCTAAATTTATCATGTATTGGCTGCTTAAAAAGAGAAAAAACTATTATTCTTATTTTTCTTTAGCTAAATTAGCAACAATTATGATGACTTTAACTTTAAATCTCCAAAAATATGTTATATCTTATTAGCTACAATATTGTAAGGGTACCCGCATATTACTAACACAGGACATTTGATGACAAATGAGTACGTACATTCCAGTGAACAATTTTTAGCGAGTACTCCTTCTTAGCTACCGCTACACAGGAGAACAGCCGCCGATAGAACGGTAAAGGGTTCCTCATTGTATATTATTCTTGGTAAAGGGTTCGTCTTGCCTTTTGTTCCTAATTGTTTTTTGGTGGCGCAGCGATATTCTCTGTGTACGCGGACTCTGAGAAAAGATGTCGATATGTCTACTCAGGTTTAGAAAGGTAGTGGTCTCCCACCGGCTTTTTTCCACTCTATACGGACAAGAACTTAGCAAGATCGTCACCACACTCGAGACATCCGCTAGTCCCTCAGAAAAACTGTTTTGTTTGCAGTCTTTACACCGTTTAAAGGATGATAAACACAAAGTGGATTGTGGCACTAATACTGTGGCTTCCTTAGGCCAAGTTCTTTGTGTAGCCAAAGACGTAATTACAGTGATGAAACACTTTGATCGAAGCGATGAAAGTATTGAAGGAGGAGTGGGTAATCTTGCTGATCTTCTATCAGATTTGGTGAGGAGACTAGATTTTGGAAGAGTTCTTATTCTGTCTAAACTTATGGAAGGTAATAGAATTGAAGTTTATTCTAAGTCTTGGGAACTTGTTAACAATCGCCTCTCACTACTTTTGATGAAAGCATTGGAAGATAATGAAGACTTGAATCTGGATGAGCTTACTTATGCAATCCACGTGCTGCAATTAAATGGATCTATTCACCAGTCTTGCATTTTTCTCATAGCCCAGTACCTTTCGGACCATCAGGAAAGGTTTGATTTGACGAAGGTTTTAACTCTTTTATATTCTATTACTAAATTTGGTCGTGATTCTTTGTGCAATAGCTCCCTCTTGCTGTCTTTGCAGAGACGGGTTTTAAGTTTGTTAGACAAATGTACTCAGATAGATGATAGACATTTGATGTGGGGAGATCAGTATCATGTTTGGTTGACATTGCTACTGAAATTATACACAAGTTTTAAAGTGTACGATGATAAGGTCATGTTAGCAGTTAGTGGCTTGGTTACAGATGGGCCCTATGATCCTCTAATTCATTCTCACTTTTTTTTAGCTTCACTAATGAAAGCATGCAGTGGTATAACCTACATGGACTGCAGACTTTGTGACTATGTATCAGAATTTTTTATATCGACTATGAATTCTGCTACTTCAACGGATATTGACCAGGTTTTAAATGCTTTTGCGATCTTAAATTACAATCATTTGGATTTTTTGGATAAAGTAGTTGATATACTTCCAACTCTATCGGCTAATGTAAATTTTATATGGTCTCTTATGAGGTCCTGTCTATTTCACAACAGATATTACCAACAAGTAGTGGATCTGTTTTTGTGTGATAAAGTGATAGAAGGTATAAAACAGTTGGATTAGAAAATTTGTATAAAATATAAAGATTAAATGTTAAGAAATTACTGGTACAACTTAATATTAATTGTTTATGTAGTATGCCTAATTAATTTACTCCAGAAATCATGGTTTTGCTCTAAACATTATGGTGAAATACTACAACTTGTAATATATTTTGTTGATCTTTTTCTTAGCCATATTTGCTCAATTTTTCCCAAGCTCTGAAGTGTATTGATACTGTTGCTTATTATGCTTTCAACTCTGTCAAATTTACTATATGTTATTACTTGGTATTACTAAGTTTAATGTATTGGCCTTTTTCTTAGCCTTAATTGCTCAATTTAGCCCAAGTTCTGAAGTGTATAGATATTGTTAAACAGCAGGTCTTTATTGTATATACATTATATTCAATATAATTATACAATATATACAATACACATATTATTATACAATATATATTCTTTTAATGACGATTGAGTTTTTCTCAGCTGAAATAATTATAATAATAGCAAATTTTCTCATTCTAACAGCTGATATTATGTTAACTAAGCTTTAATTAACATAAAATTGGCTGTTAAAATGAGAAAATTTGCTATTAGTTATATAAAAGATATAATTTATATAATATATATAATATATATAATATACATTAATATATATATATATATTTATTTATTTATTTATTTATTCCACCCTTGATATATTCACAATGTTAATTTTAGGTATGTGGCCCTGAAATGATTCAAGTTCACAGTGTTATTTCACACTGTCCTGGTTTTTACAGCTACCTTTCTTTGGTGTAGCGTACCCACCAGGTTAGAGCAGCTGCTAAAATATCTGGCTGGAGGTGTGGGGAACCCCTACAGCAAACTTTACACCATGAATTACCAGTCCTAGTACAAACTACAGCTGTGAAGATACTAGGGTAGAATTATACTTATTACACTTGGCTGAGTGATAAGGGTTAGATATTCCACTCTTAGGCTTTATTTTCACATGCCTCTGGCTCGTGAGAATAGATTAGCCTGCTTGGGAAATATTTCACTATATCACACTCTGACTCATAATATAATATATAATTATATATATGTGTTCATTTTTAGATAAATTTCGTAAAAATCCTGGTATAGGACTTTACTCTGCATTTCTGCGCATCTTGTTCAGCCTCACAATAGAAAATCCTGATCTAGATCTGATGAAATATTCACGTCAAGTTCAAGGGGTGTATCCCTTCCAGATTAAAGGAATTAATGATTGCCATGCGATATACTGCTTGGAGGAGTGTTGGGGATCGTACAGTTATAAAAAACGTGTACCAATGAATTCTGACATTTTTCAAACGTTGCAATCTATCACTAGTGGATGTATTCATATTGAGGCTATTAATTTGGTGGGATATACGCTTGACTTTGAATTATTAGTGCAGAATGGAATGTTTTACAAAGTTCCATTCTGTTTAAATTATAGGGGTGGACTGAGAACTCTCATTAAAATCAATAATGATTATTCAAGTTATAAAACCAATAATTGTTTTTCCAAGAAGAAATCACACGATGTTAGCCCTTCTGACAGAGGTATTATTTATTTTAAAGATGTAGGTGTAATAAAACTTAGTTAACACTTTGTATTATTTGTACATTGACTTTGAATTTATTGATAGTGCCACCAACAAGGCACTCCAGTTGTATGAATAAAGACTGTTTCAGAATTCAATATTGAGTGCAAAGTGCTAGGTAGAAAATGTATTAAAGTATGTATTTCTTCCTTCTCTTTTATAATAAAGTATTTGATGTCTGATGTCTTTTTTGTAGATAAAAAATCTAAAATACCATTGGCCACAGACTGGATGAGATTCTTTGATTCCAAAAGTCCATCATTTAAAAGAATTTGTATTGAATTTGATGGTCCCAGTCACTTTTCAAAAAATAACAAATATCATTGTTTAGGCCACGATGTTGTGAAAATGCGGCAGCTGGAGGCAATGGGCTGGCACACTATTCGTGTGAGTTAAATTTGTTGTGATGCTGACCAGAAATTAGTATTTAAAGTTATTGTCCTAGAAGAGGAACATGGGTCAGCCAGTATTCTTCTGTATTAAAAAAAAATAACCATGCCTTTTAATAGTGGTCTGTAATTGAGTTTCTTTTGCACTAAGCTCTGATGTACCAAGTACATCATGAAATTTAAATTTATAGTGTTCCTATAGCTGTGTAGCAAGTTACTCTTCAAATAAGCCTTACTTTTTTTGTTTGCAGATTTCACACAATGAATGGGAAGATTTGAAAAATGGAAGAGAACGTCATGCATTCATTAATGAAAAGTTATGGGATGTAGTTAATTTGTGACATTTTTTAACACAGTAAACCATTGCTGGCATTTGATCATGTTTTTTATATCATAATGTTTAGACTTTCCATTCGCAGCTATGATAGCATTATTGATATACTAAGATTTTGGACGAAATAAGGTTTTTACTTACAAGTGATTCAGTTTATATGTGGCTATATGGTATTATCCTCCATGTTTTTTATTGCTTCTCATAGCTAATTTTTTGACCCTGTGGGTAAAATACATTATTGGACTAAAAAGTCTTGAGGTATTTATTGAGTGCTACTTAAACGTACAGGTCGCATTATGCTATTCTCCTTACGTGAAATCTATGGCCTCGTTTATCACATTCTGAACTCCTTCCGGAGGTCTGTGTATAAAAGGAAGATTCCCTGGATGCCCTTTGACCTGTAGCTCCTATTCAAATTAAAAAAATTAGCCGCGCAAAGAGAACCCTCCATTATAGCTCACTATCCTTTCAAGTTGATCCACATCACATTTATGACGAGTGCCTAACAGCTTTATGTAATCATTTTTGCTAGTGATATCATAGATTACTCAAGTCTATCACCTATCAATGCCATGTGTACGTACCAAAGTATTTCTTATATTGAACATAAACCCTCAGGATAGTGTCTTGCTTAACTCTGATAGCACGCTTTATATCTTATGCAGTTGAATTTAGCTGCGTCAATGGCAAACGGCACTTTTCTTCTTTCTCTATTTAGAGCCCGCCATTATTTTTTTCCCCTTGTTTGCTTGTTTATTGTTTTGTCTTCTGTTGAGATGCTCACTACTTATATGTCATATTGTTTCCCAGCTTTTGTGCGCTAAGTTGCTGTAATATGTAATAAAATGGTCCCTGGGTGGTTGATGACAAAACTGTCAGCTGCCATTTTCCACTTATCGCGAAATGTGTCCCCGCTATGTCCTTTTATACGTAACCTTCTTGTTTAAATAGTTTGAAAAAAGTTCTGATAATAAAAAAAAAAAACAACAGGAAATAGTGCCGTATAAGCTATGGTTACAATGTCAGCTATTAATGTTTTCCACTGTAAATCATTTTAGCTACTATAAATATAATAACCATAGTAAAACTGAAGGAACTATGTATAACTATTACTATATTGGAAAAGACTTGTGGTAAAAATGACTATCACAAAAATTAATCAGAAAAACTTTTATTAGGAACTATAAATTAACATTGGAAAACATTTTAGTAAACACTATATCCATGACTAAATTAGTGGTTAAAATCTTACCATTAACTCAATAAAGGAAGTCAGAAGTGTTTGTATTAAGTTTGTATACGCATTCTGCTGCAGGTGGCTTCTAAATCTGATCTGTTTAGCTAATTGGCATTTTAAGCACGAATCTTATAATGTGTCGTTTTCTTTAAGTGTCTGACACTCCAAAATAGACAGGTTCAAAAGCCAAAAACATAATGAATCTGCTCCAGGATCACGTAAGGCCTCAAGGTTTTGGAATGTTAACACATAAATTTTATGTTATACATAGCTAGACAAGCAAGCTTTTATGCTTCCCTAGTCACCTGTGCAAAGGAAAGTGGAGGTCCCAAAAGGTTAGCATAGCCCAAGCTTGGGCATGCTAACCCAGTTTGTTGTGGCATTTTTAACTTTATAATTGAAGCACCCTTATTTGGGGTGCTGTGAGTATGTCATTGTGTCATTCTATGTTCCATTGTTCTATGACCCTTTCCTCCTTCCTGTGAAAATACCTGATGCTGACACATAACTTTACAACACTGCAGCATGGGTGGGGTTCTTCACTTTTTGCTATTATATGTTGTACAGCAATAGAAAGTTGTTGATTTGGAACATTTCTGCACCAACCCCCTAATCACTTTGGATAAATTACCAATCACGTTTACTTTTATTGTTTGGGTAAAACTGGGTTCTGCTGGTGAAACTATTGAACCATTATACACATGACAACAAGTGGATGCAGTTAACATGGCTACTGTACAAGTTAGTCATTAAAATTTTATTGGCCTTTTAGAATAGTATTCTTCTGCATAGCGATAAACTTTGCTTATCTCGTCCCTTTGCCGGTATTCATATTTTCGAGCCACACTAATGAACAGGATGAAAGCAACAATGGCTAATAGTACATTAATTCCATAGTACCACACACCACAGCTTGGGGATTCCTTTGGAATAAAACTAAATGGGATTACAAACACTGCACCCATAGCATAAAAGACTCCTTTTATGGCAAAAGACAATCCAATGAGTAATCCTTTCATGGAGGGAGGACTTTGAGCACATATGAACTCATATAGAGCTGTATATTGTAATGCATTAGATATCCCATACAAGATTCGAGAGAGAATGGGTAAATAGGATCGAATACCATGTAGCTCTACCTCCATGGAATAGTTGTTATTTTGATGTGATCTTTGAAACATGCAACTGTGCTGTCCAGGATTTATCGAACAAATTAAAGCAACTATTGATGCTAGAGTCATAATCTGAAATAATATTCCTAGTCCCATTCTTTGTAGCATATTCAAGGGATGGCAACACTGAAATGGTTTAATAGTAAATATGTATAGAGGAATTAGCACAATAACTGCTAATGAAGATAAAACATCACTGTCCATAAAGTATTGGTATGCAAATTGTTCACTAGTCACATTCTTGTCAAAGATGTGGTTATAAAAATAATTGTTAGAATCATTTCGTTCGAATTTCAATCCATTTCTTGTATACCAGAAAAATGCAGGATCTGATGCATAGTTAAAGAAAAACACAGGACCAAGTGACAAGAGTATAGTTAAAATTCCATATAATGCTTTGACATCCTCTACTTCTTCTGTACTGAATGGGCCTCCATATTTAGTTTTTGCAAGATCTAATCCACTAGGAATTTCATCTTCACAGTAAGTGAATGCACTACGTCTAATTGGAACTTTATGCTGTCTGGCAAAATGAGTTATTTTGTAGACCAGTTTATATGGATTGATTCTGGCTGGATTAATAAGAAACCACCTTTTTATGTAGTAAGTCAAGCACAATGACACAGCGATAATGATATATGAACCACATCCAAGAATACTGAAGAGAAACATCCCAGCGATGAAATCACGAAATATAAAACTCCAGGGCTGTACAATTAATATTTGCACAAAGTAAAAAATCCATACATACCAGTAGATGTACAAACTTTGATGATCTGCAGGCGAATCATAAAGCTGCTCTATACCAAATTGAATGATATTCGCATCAAATGTGACGAAGCTAACATTAATGGCAACATAGAACAAGACTGATACTATGATAATTCCTACCATGCTAGCCAATGCTCCATAACCTGATGAGTAGGATACTAAAAAGGTTATAAAAGGCAAAACAGCCACAATGGGAGCAATTATTAATATTAGTAGACTTCGCTTTATTATTTTGTATCTACCAATTATGTTGTCAGCCAAGTAACCGGCCAATGGATAAAAGCACAGAACAACTGCATTCAAAACATAGATTAGAGACACCAATTCCAACCTAAGGCGTTCATACAAGAATCTACTTGGATTACTTGATAACCCATGTACAATTCCAATTGAGAAGCACCAGCACAGAGTGAGTAAAGATACTTTAGATGTAACACAGATATTCTTTGTTCTACCCCTTGATGTCCATCTCTTCCACCAGTCTTTACTGTTGTATTTGATTCTGCTCAATAGGGGAGAAGCTGCGGTAAATTCAATTCCTTTTTCCACCTCTGCCTTGCCACTTTTGTTGTATACAGCAATCATTCCCAAATTCCAGTGATTAGAAATAAAGCAATCAGTGATTTTTTTAAAACTCTCAAACTGGCCTGCACAATCTAGATCCACAGCAGCTCATTGTCTGAGACTTCATGAGTACAAGAACAATAAGGTATTTCTACCGGAAAATTCATCATAAAAATTTCAGGGCTGCATGTGTATCCACAGTAGCATATGGCTGTGACAAATATGGTGAGTGTGTACTAACACTGGGCAGGTTATGCATTGATTCAATGATGCTATACACCATGCAAAAAGTGTGATATACACTAGTGTATAATAATGATAATCTTCTGGAATACTCCTGGTATTCTCCATATTCTTCTGTATAACACTATGTGTAAAAATGGCTCATAAGTACCGTAATACGCCATTAGGTATAACAGTAGTATTCTCCAGAAATACACTAGTGTGTACACATGTGTATAACTGATGTATTTATACATTGTTATTTTGTGTATACTTGAATAATAACCACACAATACACTTGGAATTGCTCTGCTAACTGTGTTATGCTGGTATTCCTTTGTTATACCACTGTGTATTAGCTACATGGTTATTACTTTTTTATAACACTGTGTATTACATGGTTATTACCAGTGTTGTTTTGGTTTAGAGATTCCAGGTTTTCTTAGTTTTAGTTATTCATACTAAAAAAATGTCTTGAATGCTTAGTTTTAGTATTTTCCCAAATTCTCCCTAAAAGATTTAGTTAGTTTTAGCCTTTCTTCAATATCATGTAGAAGATTTAGTTAGTTATTCTATCAATTGACTTAGTTTTGGTTAATTTACGTTGTCTCAAATTCTTGAATAACGAGACTCCTTAAAGAAGTAGTACTGGTAGTTTTCCAAACAACTTCAATAGTAGCATTTCTATGAAATCTTAGGGATTTTAAATAAAGTATGATATATTTTATATAGTTTAGAGAATAATTACTTGATAGCAATTTATACCTGTATTTAATAATGATATAATTCACTGCTTGCCAGTCCTTGTTTTACTGAAGTTTACTGTAAATTTACTGCATAGTTTACCGTGTGGTAAACTCTAATTCTGGAACAAACTACAAACCACACATGTACAACTTCCTATGTTTACTCATGTTTTACCAATCCAGTGTACTTTTTGTTCCAGAATAAGAGTTTACTACATAGTTTCCTTTCAAGCACACTACAGATTTTCCAGCAGTACACTTAAGTAAATCATATGCCTGCAAGCAGTGATTGAAGGTGAATTGTTTACAAAAAAAATTGCTTAGTTTTAGTTTGTGTCATCCACTCTACTGGTAGTTTTAGTTATTATCGAATTCACTGTCTTCTAAAATATTTAGTTTTCGTTTTTTCATGTTCTCTATAGCTTAGTTTTAGTTATTCTTATCAGAAGTAAAATACCCCAAAACTAAGGGGTTTTGGTTTCAGTTTTAGTTAACTAAACAACACCAGATATTACTTTGTTATACCAATGTGTATTACCCAGCTATTACTTTGCTATACCACTGCATATTTCGCTGGTATTACCTTGTTATACTGTATATTAAGCTGGTATTACTTAGCTACAATACTGTAAAAATAATTGTAGTAACAAAAATATTATCAAAAATTGTGAATTACACACAAAAAATTAATAAATTTGTTCAGTTTGAAAATTAGTTCTTTGCTTCTTTAGGTAAGTCCACTTTCAATGGAATTCCAAGAGATCAAAGGACATTTTGTAATTATCCGACTTCATTGTAGATATGATGTCGGTCCACTTTCTTCGGCAGTATACCTTCACCTCTCAAATTTCTGTAACAAAATTTTTTTTTGTGGTGCATTATATGGAGCAAGAGTGCAACTACCTCAATAGCTACATTGACAAAACACACACACACAAAAACAAAAAAAAAACACAAAAAACAATAAAAAAACAACAAAAACAAAAAAACTTTAATAGCAAGTACCTTGTTTTGACATGATCTTCATCTTGCGCAGATGAATGTATTTCCCTCTCTTGTGTCTTGTGTCCTACGTGTCTATATCATATATACATATAATATCAGTCAATGTAGTTTGAAGACTCAAAGAAAGGAACTTTACCGACATTAATGGCCATTGTGTTGAAGAAATTGTTATTGATAATAATGTTTTATCAGTGACCCTTACCTATAAACAAATCCACTATTGACCCTTACCTTAAACCCCCTCTCTCTTACCTATGCACACAACTTTCTTAGCAACCTTTACCCATGAACAATATTTATTGTGACCATTACCTATAAACATATCTACTCGATTTACCTATTATTAAAAACATCTTTTTAATTGAGTTTCACTTGAACCATCAATAAGAATGCCGCTATCTCATGTATATACGTAACCATTATAACAAACTCCTTGTATAGCTCAATGACCCTATACCTATCAACACTGCGGCTGGGGGGAGGAATTTCTGGGTGACCCTATTTCTATATGAAACACTGTCGATCTGTACCCAAAATGCCTCTCCTACTTATGAACATGTCCCTTAATGATAAACACATCTCTGTGATCAAGCACTTCTCAATTATTCACTCTTTATAACTATAAATACATCTCTCATATCTTATTCTAAGAAAAAACATCTCTTAGTATTCCTCACCAGTAAGTGCCATATCTTAATGATCTTTATCTACATATATGATGTGAACCGATCTTATTTTAGTAACCTGACTTAAACAGTTTTTCTTATAAGAAGTAAACATGGCTACTACACTTAGAGATCCTTACCAATGAACACATCTCAGTGACCCATACCATGTGAACACACCTTACCTATCTTTAGGTGACCTAACCTATGCACACATTTAATGACCCTTACCTATTTTTACGTGACCTAACATCTCTATAGGTGGTGACTTAGCCACTAACACATCTCTTTAAGTAACCCTAACTTGTGAACACATCTTAAAACATACGAACACATTTCTTTAACTCTACCGTATGAACATGTTTTGAACTACAAGAATGGGTACGGGGAGACAACAGGAGTGGGTACAGAGAGACTACAGGAGTGGGTACAGGGAGACTACATGAGTAGGTACAGGGAGACTATAGCAGTGGGTACAGGGAGACTATAGGAGTGGGTACAGGGAGACTATAGGAGTGGGTACAGGGAGACTATAGGAGTGGGTACAGGGAGACTATAGGAGTGGGTACAGGGAGACTATAGGAGT